>OBVU01000050.1_pt1 | contig 119967 bp, 106 predicted proteins | sample 1495171 | NCBI WGS metagenome assembly OBVU01 (sample SAMEA2580028, study PRJEB22360) | human gut metagenome | biome: human gut; feature: human-associated habitat; material: faeces | place: Denmark | collected 2008/2010
ACAGGCAGCCAATACTGTGACTGCTTTATAGTGATGCTTTCATAATTGTTGAAAATATTTGTTGTCAAGGTTCAGTTTTTGGCTACGAGTTTTATTTTCGTAGCAAAGTGCTGTTGAAGGGGGAAAACTTGTCCTTCTAATAGTAATGAAAAAAAGAGCAAGATTTTCGCTATGCTAATCAAACTTTTTCAAATTTTTAGCCAGCCATTTCAAACCGCGTTGGATGCTGTCATACACTCTACTGAGATCAACGCCTTCTGTCTTGGCAATTTCTTTAACTGTCATACCCAGATAAAACCGAGCATAAATCCTCTTTGCCTGCTTCTCCGGTAAGGCCATCACCGCAGAATAGAGCTGTTCTCGAAGCTGCTTTTCCTCCATGAGCATTTCTGGCGTCGGCGGCTGATACACTACCTGTTTCTCTATACCATTATCACAGTCCAGAGAATAGTACGCTTTGTAGTTATACATCTGGCGCTGGCGTGCAGCTTCTGCTCGCTTATCTGTCAGGAATACTTCTTGTACTTCACTGCTTACTTCTATAAAAACATCCGTTTTGTATATATCAGGATACAACTCCCTAAGATTGACTTTCTTCATTATGTACCTCCATTTCGATTCATGGGCGATTAGCGAGTGAATCGAATGGAGGTGGTGATCGGCAGCGACATACTTCGGGGGCTTTCCCGAAAAACCGATACCAAAAAGCGCCAGCTCCCCACAATTGGAAACTGGCGCAACAAAAATACCTACTATTTTGCTGATTTAGATGGAATGATAATACTGATTGATAGTCATACCTCCCCGGAGGAGGAACAAGACTTTTTTTAATTGATGAAGCTCATGGGTGCTATGAATGACGATAATTGCCATGGCGGTATCCTCCTGTGTACCGCCCTCTTAATCGCATGAGCATCGTTGGAAAAACAAAAAGAAACGGCGGCTCTGATTTCTCAAAGCCGCCACTTCATAGGTGCATAGAAATATGTCTGCTGTACGACGGCTTTTTTTCTTTTGCCGTCGTTCGGCAGATTTAATCACATTTTCTATCTTACTTTTAATTCTATGATAAAAACCAAATGTTGCAGAAATCTCCTAATCGCTTTCTTTTTCAGCAAGAAAACAGGCTGAATTGCTTCATTTTTGTAGCAATTCAAGTTTTATCTCGTTTCAGTCAGAGAAAAGCTATTCAAGAACCAACATCCAATCAAAAAATCTATTCAACCGTTTCAATGGAATCTACAATACTCATTTTTGAAATTTTCCGCAGCGGAATTGCTGTCGCCATCAAGCAGGCTCCTACTGCCAAGAGGGTTGCTTCAAGAATGGGTATGACAGGAATTGCAACAAGCTGGAGGGTGTCGCTCGTGGCCGCCTCAATGAAAATCGTACAAACATATCCCAGCACGCTTCCAATCACAGAGGCAATAATCCCGTAATATGCACCTTCCCAAAGAAAAGTTTTATAGAGGCTACCGGCGCTCATTCCAATGGCCCGTTGCATACCGATTTCTGTTACTCTGGTGTGAATATTTGTGTAAACGGTATTGATGATGTTAAGAATGCCGATTAGGCCAACAAAAAGAATCAGTCCCCATGCCAGCATTTGAATCTGTGCAAAACTCTCTTTTAGTTGCTGGTCGGTTTCTTCATATGACAAGAATGTTGTCCCCGGTATTCTGTTACAAAACGCCTCGATAAATGTATCAAAGTTTTCCCTGTCAGCACCCTCGTTCAGTGTAGGCAAAAACTCTGAATAGGTATCTTTTCCCGTCAGGCGTTCATAGATAGCATCATCAACGATCACTTGAACACCATTTGTGAAACCGCCATTTCCAATACCAAGATAACCGTCATAGCCATCCAAGGTTTTCAAAACATTCAGCTCCATTCCCGCAACACAGATGTTTTCTCCGGCCTCTATATTTGTAAATTCAAGAACATCTTCGCCGTAGCTCATGGGAATAGGATTCCTTACTATACAGGCGTTCCCTGATTTCAGTTGTCCAAGCTGTTCTTCTGGTAATTGATCCCCCATAAAATAATCCCAATATTCATCGTTCAATCCGACAACCTGAAAAGTTTCGCCGGGTTTCAGTTGAAATTCAAGACTGATTTCATCGAGCAGCCCATTTTCATTTTGTTCGTAAAGCGAAAATTGTATGGCGGCTACACTTTGCACAGCTTCATTTTTCCGCAAAGTGTTCAGATCATCTGTGGTAAATCCAATACTTTCATTTGTGATCTGATAATCTCCTACATGGTTATCTTGCAGGGCGCTTGCAGCGTTCAGGAGAGAGGAAAACCCTTGCAGGGCAATAAAAACCGTGATACTCATAACAAGGGACAAAATTGTAATTGCAGTACGGCCTTTATTTCTCTTTAAGTTCAGGCGGGCATAATATGCTTCAAAATTATGGATTTTCTTTGTTTTACGCTTTCTGCGCCGAATTTTTAGATTTGTTCCAGACATCGCCATAATGGGAGATACCCTTGCGGCTGATCTGGCTGCTGGTAATGCTGCAAACAACGCAAACGCCAAAGTGATTGCTCCGCTTAATATCAGTAAGGTTCCATTCAAAGAACTGTTTTCTGCTATTAGGGTTTTCAATTCGGAAGAATCCTGAACCAAGAACAATTCAGGAGAAACCAGGCCGGTAGCTGTCTCTAAAATCCCTCTGGCACTCAAAAAGCCAAGAAGCATACCAATAGGAATCCCAATCAGACACAATAGGGTTACTTCAATTACAATGATCTGATAAAGTTGTCCTTTTTCGCTTCCAATAGCCCGAAGTGTTCCATATCCCTTTATTCGTTTTGAGACAGATATTTTCAGAATGTTGTAAATCACAAGGCCAGCAGCCAGCAAAATTAAACTGCCCACTAATATCCCTGCGACTGTCATAAAAGAGAATCCCTTATCATTGGCATCCTCGGAATTTGCAGTATAGGAAATTCCCAAAGCGTTCAAATATACAATATTGTAGCTGGTATCAAGCTCATGGATGTTCAATTCCATGTTGATGTCATTGACGACTGCTTGAAAACTCTTTTTATCGGCAGTCCGAATATCTACATTGTAATAAACATAAGATTCTGGCAAAAGTTGTTCGGCAGTTCCTTCTCCTACAACTCCCGTAACAGTGCCGCTTGTATATCCTAAGTAGTTATTTTTCAATATCCCTGTAAGGACAAATTCCGCTGTGTAGGAATAGCTGTCCGCAATGTTGTGGCGAAGATTTTTTTGCAGTGAAAGTGTAATCTTATCTCCAATATCACCCTCAAAGCCAAGGTATTTCAGAATATCTTCAGAAAGCGCTATTTCCATCGAGGCTTCCGGCAGGCGACCTTCCTCTATACTGGTACTTGATGGGTAGATAGTGGCAGTATCATCCAAATACTCCATCAAACCAAGGGTAAGAGATGGGGAGAGTTCTAAACTTCCCATATAAATAGATTTGCCTACATAGGAAAGACGCTCATCCTGTTCCAGTGCATGAAGCTGCTCTGCATTCATCTGCAAAAAAGTGGCATATCGGTTTCCTCCGACAGCGATGGCCTGCTGTTCCCGCATTGCACTAAGTACGCCAATGGATTGTCCCACAATAGTTGTCATCATAGTAGACAGCACAACGGCAATCAAAATAAGAATAGAAGTGACTTTTTGGGATAGCAGTTCTTTTAATGCTAATGTACGATAAGATTTCATTTCGCTGTCACCTCCGCAAGCAAACCATCTACGATCTGAAACTGGCGGTCTGCCATTCGCGCAATACGGCTGTCATGGGTAATGACAACGAGAGCTTTACCCATCTTTTTCCATACATTTTGAAGCAGTTCCATGACTTCGCCGCCGCTTTTGCTGTCCAGATTTCCCGTAGGCTCATCAGCAAAAATCACATCTGGTTTTGCAATCAAAGCGCGGGCAATGGCTACACGCTGCTGCTGGCCACCGGATAACTCATGGGGCAGATGTTCCAAGCGCCCCTGAATGCCAAGCAGTTCTGTAAGCTGCTTCAGGTATGCTTCATCCGGTTTTTGTTTATCCAGCAAAAGAGGCATGATAATATTTTCTTTCGCCGTCAGAACCGGAAGCAGATTAAATTGTTGAAAAATAAATCCGATCCGTTTCCGGCGGAATGCCGACAACTCCTTATCGCTGTAACTGTAAATATCTTTACCATCGTAGGTCAGCGAACCGGAAGATGGCTTATCCAAGCCGGAAAGCAAATGAAGCAGGGTACTTTTTCCGCTTCCAGATGGTCCCATAATAGAAATAAAATCGCTGGATACAATTTCGAGATTCGCATGATCCAAAGCCACCACTCGGTTTTCACCATCACCATAAATCTTTGATAAATTCTTTGCCTCAATATTCATAAAAAACACTCTCCTTATTTGTGGTATAAGGAGAGTGTAAATGATAAATCTCAAAAATCGCTCAAGGATTACACGAAATGAAAAATGGCAGTTGCGGATGCACCGCCCCCGGCCTGATTTCCCAAAATCAATCGTCCACCATGTTTTTCACATAAAATTCTGCTGCTGTAAAGTCCCATTCCGAAATGTGAGGAATTGCTACTTGTCGTTTCAAAGGGATTTGGCCCATTCTGCACGAGAGACAGCGGATACCCCGCACCGTCATCCTCTACTTTCAAGACCAAAGAATCATTTTGCAGCGTTATTTGAATAGAGATTGCTTTTTCTGCAAATCGCGCTGCATTTCCAATCAGATTTTCCGCTACGGTAAGAAATAGCCCGTGATCTATACAAACTGTTCCATCTGATGGTACTAAAACAGAAACTTTTTTGGATAGTGCTAACAACCGTGCTGTTTCCTGCAATTCACTCTGTAAAACTGATAGTCTGATTTCTTTTGGCTTAACAGAGAGTTGTTCCAATTTTTGAACACTGCTCATAGCTTCTACATACTGCTCGATCCGTAAAGTGTAACTTTCCAGCCGGTCTATGGTCTGTTCATCCTGAATACCTTGCCGCAAAAGTTTTACACTTCCTTTTAAGACCGTAATCGGGTTACGCAGATCATGGGAAAATGCGGCATTGAGCCGTTTGCGTTCCTCGGCCTGTTGCCACAACAGCCGATTCGATTTCAAAAGTTCACTCCGCATTTCTTCAAAGGCAGCACATAGCTGTCCCATTTCATCGTTAGACAAAATCGGTAGCGAAAAATCCAGATCATTATTCTGAATCCGCATAATGCCATTTTGCAGGCAGGAAATAGGCCACTTCAATTTGAGATAATAAAAAAGAAAGACTGAAACAATCAATCCACCTACCGGGAAAAGAATACAGGAAAGCGTCTGCACAATATTTAGGATAGCCAAAATGCGCTGTTGTGACGCCGTAGGAGATGGCAGGGGTACGATTGAACCATCCGATAGGATTTCTACACCGCCTAAAGGATAATAGCTTTCAATGCCACGGCAAAGAAAGATAACCGCACCAAGCAGGAGAAATGCCACCGCTAAACAGGAGAGGGATAATAACAGGAAAGATTTCTTTAGTCCCATATTTTTTAGGCGTTCCACCGATACCCACACCCCCAAACTGTTTCAATGTAATTGTGCAATGTATGTGCTGCAAATTTAGCGCGTATTTTCCGGATATGCTCCATAATTGTATCGCTGTTTCCGTCCCCATCTAATCCCCACACACGCTCATAAATCCGCTCACGATCAAAAACCTGTCCTGCATTGAGGGATAAAAGTTCTACAATCTCAAACTCCCTCTTAGATAGCGGGATGTTCTGATTATTGATTGTAACTGTTCGGGCGGAATAGTCCAGTATCAATTCACCAAAGAAGCGTACTGCCGAATTATTTTGGCGTCGCTGCTCACGGCGCAAATGTGCAGCAATACGCGCCCCCAATTCATCCAAATCAAAGGGCTTGACGATATAATCATCCGCCCCAGCCTGAAATCCAATAATCTTATCGCTGGATTCAATACGAGCAGTCAAAAAAAGAATGGGACAGGCTATGTGTTCCCGTATCTTCTGGCATACAGTCAGACCATCCATTCCAGGCATATTGATGTCTAATAAAATTAAATCTGGTTTGCAGGCTACTTTTTTGAGTGCTTCTTGGCCGCTATAAGCGGTCAGAATATCATATCGTGTTTGAAAATAACTCTGTATCATATCAACAATACCGCGTTCATCATCAACGACCAGTAATTTAGGATTCAAAATCATGCACCTCCATTCTTTATATGATATATCAAAAATCTCAAAAATCCCTCAACTTTCTATGAAACCACAGCCGCTAACATTATAGGCACTCCATCAAAACCAATTCGCTTTTTCTGCTTTGAATTGAGGGGTATCGCCTTCCTGGTATGGATTATAGGTATTGCGATTACACCCAAATTCTTTTAATGCCTTTATTTTATTATCCTCTGTCCACTCAACCAGCGAGATTCCATCAAATTCCTCTATATCCCCATTATTCATTTCATTTTTGAAATACCACTCTACAACCGTTTGATCCCCCTTATGAAAAAATTGCTTGATTTCCCAAATAACCACCTTGCCACGGGTATTCCATTCCTGAAACCAATGCTTTACTGTTTTTCGGTTGTTATACTGGGGACTCCAGCTTTCTGTATAGATCACATCTTCTGTAAAAATATCATCAATCCCCATATCCTGCTGATTGAGCCACATATCAAACCATAATCGGATTGTTTTTTCTCGTTCATTCATAATATAAACACCTCACCACTCTATGAAACCACAGCCGTTCCCCTACATTATACGATATTCAGAACAAACATTGAAGATAAATGAATTAAAAATGGCGGCCTTGCTTAACAAAGCCGCCGAATAAAAAAGCTTCATTCCACAAAGAACAAAACTCGCCGGATCAGCTCCGGGATATTGACCGGGGCGGTGATATAGTCGTTCACGCCCTCATGCCGGTATTCATATTCCATGGCAAGGTCGTTGTTCTCGGTGAGGATAAAGAACGGCAGAAGCCGGACAGGGGGATTCTTCACTTGGAACATCCCAGCCACCCGCCGCAGCGTATGAAACAGCTCCATTGCTGTGCCGTCCGGCAGTTCCAGATCGCACAGGATCAGTTCAATTTCCTTATCCTCAAAAATCCGGCGCTTGGCCTCCCCAATCGAGGAAACCAGAATCAGGTCAAAGCCCTTTTGCAGCATAGCCGCCCGCAGCACTCCGGCACTGGTATCTTCCGCATGGACAAAGAGCAGCTTGTGAAAAGTCGGGGCCTTTTCGCCGGACAACTGCCGGTAGGCGTATTCCACCAGCTTATCTTGCAGCAGCGAACCTTTCATTTTGTCCATGCACAGCGTCGCGCCCCGGCGCATGGCCTCCTGTTCGTAGTCGTCCTTGTCATGGCAGGACGCCAGAATAAAAGGCAGATTCTTATCTGTGATCCGCACCTCGTCCAGAAAGTCCATGCCGGAACCGTCCGGCAGGTCGAGATCACAGCAGACCACCAGCGGCATTTCCTCTTGGATGACGGCCCTCGCTTCTTCCAGTGTAGAAGCCGTTTTTACTGGGTAGCCCCGGCGCTGTAAATACTTTCTCAGATTCCATATATAGGTATCACTATCGTCAATCAACAGTATCTTTTTCATATATCCACCCCTGATTTTAATTTATTAAAATGATAATAGAAAAAGCGGGGCAGCGCACTGCCGCCCCGCCGATCCTATATGCTTATTCCATCGCTCGCATTTCTTCCACCAGCGATTGATTTTTCTGTCTGCGCATTGTCCAGAAGGACAGAATCACCTCCAGGCCAAACAGCACCAGAACGAACAGCCCCATTTGCAGGAAGGGGAAGGAATAGGGCATTGCTACATGAAAAGTCATTTCGCTGAATTTTCGGGCAGCTATTATTGCAATCGGGAGGCCGACTGCCAGGGTTGCCAACGCAGCAGAAAACGCATAGCAAATTCCCTCATAGATGGTCATTTGACAGAGCTGTTTTCTGGTCAGACCGATGGCACGAAAGACGCTGTTTTCCCTCTTTCTGGACATCTGATTGGAGAGGGTTGTGTTGATGAGATTGACCACGCCAAAGAGGAATACCAGCCAGGACAGCGCCTGAAACCCTCCAAAAACGACCCGGTTTTCCATTTCCTCATAATCCTTATGTATCCCAATGGTATCCAAGTCAAGATCCGGATTGGAAGAAATGATCGCACTCAGACTGTTTTCAATCTGCTCCGCCTTTTTGGGATCGCTGACAATGCTCCAGGAATAATCAAAACAGTTGATCTTTGGCATTGCTTCCTGAAATAGCTCTTTGGTTGCAACCATGCAGGTGCTGTCCCATGCCAGAGGACCATGACCATTTTTAAGCCCATCGTTTATGAGCAGACCGGAAACAGTGACAGGAATCTCTTGATTCCCTATGGTAAGTTTGATAACTGACCCCACATCTACACCGATCATATCTTCTGCATAATCCATATCCAGTGCAATGCTATGGGAATCTTGAGGCAAATTTCCCGACACAAGTGCCGCTTCCATTTGATCCCTGTTTCGGTCACTCAACAGATCGCACATTCCTCCAGAGGAGCTTTCCTCATTTTCAAACCGCACATGAACCGCCTGACGATTTTCTATCACATCTGTTACGCCGTCTACGGCCAACACCTCCTGCCGAAGCGTTTCATTCAACGGATTTCCTTCCGACATCACCTCATATTCTGATTTTTCGGAGTGGATATAGATTTTATAATCCCCATCCGGGAAAAACTGTCTTGCGATCCGCTCCGGCGAACGGACCAAAAGAACCGATGCCGTTACCAAAAGGATCACGCCGCCCAGGCTCAGGGAAGCCACGATGCTGATGGTCTTTTTGCGGTCACGCCTGAAATTTGCAATTCCCATGGAGAGAGGATTTAAGCGCATATTCTTCTTATGTGTGTGGGCCTTTCCGCTCTGACTGCCGGTAAAGCGGACTGCTTCAATCGGGGAGATACCGGCGGCAATCTTTACCGGTCTGCGGATCGCAATGGATACCATAAACCAGCCAAGCAGTGCAGTCAAAACAATCGCGGCTACATAAAATAGCAGATTAAACCCACGGGGAAACAGCGCAAACCCGGCTGCACATCCCAGCAAAATACCGATACCAATGCCAGCCCATCCTAAGAAACGGCCTTCTTTTTTGACAATACGGCGGATCTGTTTTGGCGTTGTGCCGATGGTCCGCAGCTGTCCATAGCTTTGAATTTTGTCATTGATCGAGATTCGGAAGATACTTTGTATCACAACATACCCTCCGATGATGACCAGGACTGCGATTCCGGCAACCAGCGCAAGCATACTGACATTCACCGGCTGCTTATAGAATTTCATATAGCTGAGGTTCATGACCGGCATTTCCAGCTGATATTCCTTGGCAATCTCCCGGCTACGGGCAGTCAATTCTGTTTCATCCATCTGCTGCTCATTCTTAAAATGCACATAGGCACGATAATCAGCGGGGTCGTAGCCGCTCCATCCCTTCAGGGCTTCTTTGGAAAGAAGGATGGATGTGCCATTTACCTCTTTTTCCTTATAGCCTTCCATAATGCCAGTCACCGTGTATTCTCCGTGAAAGCTCTCGCTGCTTAACATAACCTTTTCACCAATCCCGGCGTCTGCACCGTAATTGGAAAGGAAATAACGGCTCACCACCACTTCATCCTCTTTTTGTGGCAGGCGGCCTTCCAAAAGCTTCATCTGGTCACGGGCAATATACATCGTTTCCTCATCACAATAAATATAGGAGGCATTGTATCCCTGCTCCGCAGGTTCCACAGCCAGCATATAATACTCTCCTACCCTCGAGAAGTCATCCAGCCCCTTCAGGGAGGACACATCTTCCTCGGTAATTTTCGTGTAGACCGCCTCATAGGTATCCTCCACATGATTTTTCTCTATCTGCCGGGTAGACAAAGCCATCACAATCGAAAAACAGATCAGACAGGATGCCAGCGCAACGGCGATCACCACCATGAGATTCCGACGTTTCTCACTTTTCAAACTTTTTCTTGCCAGTTTCCTGACAATATTTCCTGTATCATTCTCAAATGGTACTGTCATTTTGATCATCTCCTTTAAGTCTTATATTTCTGCTGTCAGCAAAGCGGCGACTTCACATCGGAAGCCGCCGCCTCTGGTTAGTCCATGGTCTTGATCCGCTCTACAAGGGAAAGCCGTTTAGAGTAACGGACAGCAACCACAGAGAAGATTCCGGTCACGACCAAAAGTGCCAGAACAAAAACAACCGTTTCCATCAAAGGGAATTGATAGGACAGTTCCCCAAAAATATTAAAGCTACTGATCACATAGTCAAAAATCCAGCCCAGGATTCCGCCAATGCCAACTGACAAAAATACCGTAACCCCTGCGTACCACAGGCATTCTGCAATCAGCATACGGGAAACCTGCTTTCCGGTCATTCCCACAGACTGCAAAATCCCAAGCTCCTGCTGCCTTGCCAGCAGATTGGTCATCAGGGTGTTGACCAGATTTACCATGGAGAACACAAACAGGAACGCCAGCAGCAGATAAACACCGCGGGTCATCATCTTTAGCTGCGATTCCAGGGATGCCGCATGGTCTGCTCTGGAAAAGACCGTCAGCACCGGATTTTCCAGCAGGCTGAAAATAGACGCCCTGAGCGCATCCGAGTCCTCCGATGTATGGACATTCCAAACAGCCTCTCTGTTCTCAATGTCCGGGTAGAGCTGATCGGCCAGTTCTTCTGTAAGGGTAAACAGGCCCCATGCGCCGGTGCCCGATGTCACTGACGGTTTCGCAATCCCCATGACCGTTACTTCTATGGTCTTACCGTCCATGGATTCAAAGGTCAGCACATCCCCGACAGCAGGCGTATAGCCATAAAACATACTTAAAAGATGATCTTCCGAATCAGTCACGACCACACCGTTGTTTGCGGCAAGCTCCTCATAATCTGCGCTGCCCTGTTCCAGATTTTCCTCCGGCAGCCACTGTTCCATCTGCTCTCTGTCAAATACAGGAAACTTTAATGCAACACTTTCCTGGGGGAATTTCACCGTTGCGGATGTTACTTCATGGCTTGTGATAGATTCCACACCATCTATGGCAAGAAGCCCCTGACGAAGTTCTTCTGTCAATGGATTTTCCCGCGCGATGGCAGGCAATCCTTCCGCGCCTCCCGAATCCATCCAGCTGACCTCATAGTTACAGTGATCTCCCATGGCTTCTATCGCCATCTTTTCGGGACTGATGGAGTTGAGTACCGTAGCGGCTGTTACCAGAAACACACCCGTCAATCCCAGAGATACCAGAGTGATGACCGTCTTTTTCCTGCTCCGCCTAAAGTTCATCTGTGCCATGGAGAACGGCGTAATGCGGTGGTTTTTCTGATCTTTGCGGTCTGTTGCCGTTTCATAACCACTGGAGCGGACCGCTTCGATTGGGGATACCCTCGCCGCCATGCGGACAGGCGCATGAATGGACAGAAATACCGTCAGGGCGCAGGCTGCTGCGGTCGCAGCCAGATAAGGCAGATTGCCCATCCAGCTCCAATGTGCCGGGAAAATGGCAAACCCGATGGCCCCTCCAACCAAAAGCCCCAGCGGGATACCGCAAAGAGATAACAGCAATCCCTCCCGCCGCACGATCCGCCGGATCTGTTTTGGTGTTGTGCCAATCACTTTCAGGCGTCCATATTCCCGCATTTTGCCCTTTACGGAAATGAAAAAGATACTGTAAATGACCACGGCACAGGCAACCAGCAAAAGGATTGCCACGGGAATGTAATATTTCATCACGCCGGACTTAAAGCCCTGCATATCGAAATAGTTGGAACTGTAAAAAATCTGATCCTCTGAGACATCGTTGGCAGAAAGGAATGCTGCAATATCCGCCTTGAGCTGCTCCAGCTCCATACTATCAGCACCAGTATAACGAAGCCGAAATTCAAACAGCGGCTCTCCCTGCGCCATCTCCTCCACAAATGCTTCAGATACATAAAGCTGGAACATACGGGAGTCATTCTCCACATCCATGATACCGCTGACGGTATAGGTCTGCTTTCCGTTTCCAAGATTCACTTCTATGGTCTGCCCTACTTCTGCGGGGATTTCAAAATAGTCAAGAAATGCCCGTTCTACCAGAATTTCATTGGCAGCCTGCGGAAGTGTCCCAGTAAAGGAAGGCTTCTTACCCAATTTCATCCAGTTGGCATCCGCATACTCCACAGTCAGAACGCTGTCACCATAGCGGGCAGAACCGTAATTCTGGGAAAGGCCCCAGCGTTCCACTTCCGGGCAGTCTTTCAGTCTTTCAATCGTATCACGGTCACAATTCACCACAACCGCCTGATACTGTCCCCGAATGTCCGCCTCCAGTTTTCTGTCACTTCCCGCTCCCGCACAAAAAATCGCTGCCATCAAAGCTGCCGCCAGAGCAATCGTTACGATCACAAACAGGTTGCGCCGCTTATCTGTCTGAATACTTCGTGACGCCAATTTTTTAATGACCGGCCCTGTATCATTTTCAAAAGGCAATGTCATGTCTGCCACCTCCTTTATCCAACGATTTTGCCATCCTCAATCCGCACGATACGGTCTGCAAGCTGGGCAATGGCATCATTATGTGTGATCATTACCAGCGTCTGGTTAAATTCACGGCTTGTTCTCTGCAAAAGCCCCAGCACATCGGCGCTGGTCCTGCTGTCCAGGTTTCCGGTGGGTTCATCGGCAAGGACGATAGCGGGCTTTGACACCAGAGCGCGGGCGATAGCCACACGCTGCTGCTGGCCACCGGAGAGGTTGTTTGGCATATTCTTCAGCTTATCCTCCAGTCCCAGCATGGACACCACATCCGCCATGAATTTCTGATCCACCGTATCCCCATCCAGCTCCACCGGCAGGACGATGTTCTCATGGACATTTAGGATCGGCACCAGATTGTAGTTCTGGAAAATAAAGCCGATATTGCGGCGGCGGAAGATAGTAAGCTGCTCATCGTTCATCTTCGCCAGCTCCTTATCCCGCACCATCACGCTGCCGGAGGTGGGTGTGTCCAGACCGCCCATCATGTGAAGCAGGGTGGACTTACCGGAGCCGGAAGTGCCGACCACCGCCACAAATTCGCCCTCCTCCACAGAGAAGTTCACGCCATCCAGGGCGCGGGTAATGTTCGGCTCTGTGCCGTAGTATTTTTTAAGATCAGTTGTCTGCAAAATTTTCATAACAGTTACCTGCCTTTCTTATATTTGTTGAGTATAGGGTAAAGGGCAAATGTTGCAGAATTGTCCTAAAGGGTATGAAAATCTATGGTGAATTGCTTCAATTTTAGGACAATTCAATCTAATAATTTTTCTCGTAAACTGCTTTCGTAGCAACTGCTGTCATTCTCCGCTGAAGCACTCCAAAAGCAATTATCTGAATAATCACTACCACCACTGATAACAACACGGCTAATACCGTAATTGCTGATATGTGTGTTACCGAGGATACAGCCATAAAGCGGTTAATCATAAATATGGCCGTAATACTTCCGCAAAAGGTAGGGAAAAAATAGATTAGCGCAATCTGCTTCCGAATCATTTTTTTCAAATCCCGTTCTTTCAACCCTAAATATACTGCCCGCTGGTAACTCTCCTGATCTTGCAGGATTGTTCCTGCAATTTTCAGGCACATAATCATTGAAGCTGAAACAAATGCTATAATTGCAATAAAGAAAATCAAAAGCAAATAGACAGAACCCGATTCCAGAAGTATATCAAGCTGGGTAGCCTTTGCATAAGGGTAAAAATCCCATTGCCTTGCTGCATAAAGCTCATTTCCCGCATAGGGAATAATCACATCTGAATACCCGCTGATCTTATCCTGAACAGCAGCCTCTTGATAACTGTCAAAAATTTCTCCGTTGTTTAATGTAACGATTTTTCCTAACAGTTCATCTTGAAATGCTTTGCTGTTTTCCGGGTGATCTCCATTAAAGAGATAGTACCGAAACTGGTAATCCGGCCCCAGACTATTTTTCAATTCTTGAAATGTCTTATCATTCAAAATCAAAAAATAGCTGATCTGGGTGGAATTGTTGACGATATTTTCCTCTGAAATCAGAGATGTCTTAGTCAGATGAAATTCTTTATGAACAGACGGGTTATAAAAATTTCCCTGTTCATTTGAAAATGTCTGAAATGTAGCATTATCCGAATCTTCAAAATACCCGAACCCGTTTTCAGGCAAGGACAAAGTTTGCCCAGTCAAATCTTCAAAGCTGGATTGAGATATAACAAATTCCGGCCCCCATTCATTTTTTTCTTTTTCCTGATATTGATGTTCCCTGCCAATCAGAAGCATATCCAGACTATGCCAGTCAGAAGTGGATATATTATGTTCTTCCGCCATCAAACGGATGGTACTTTCATCCAAATCTTTTTGCTGTTCACCTGTCGTCAAGACTGCATAATCATAGGGATCTTCTTTTACTTGATAATGAAGCTCCAGAAAACTACTCCCGTTAAAGCAGATTGAAAAAAACAGTCAGTGCGATTAGTAAAGAAGAAACAAATAAGGATAAGGTATATTGATTTCCTTTCTGCCGCACCAGATTATAAAAAAGGATATTTTTTCTGTATGCTTTTGGAAAAAAGCGTTTTACCAGTGTTCCAATCGTTGTAATCTGCGCTGTCAATAAGTAACCCCCTATCAAGCTGATTACCAGAAAAAGCATTGAGATAGTTTTTAGTCCATCTATTACAGCGGTTATGTTAAACAAAATCACGCCCATAGGAATTGCAAACAATCCCAACAATCCAAGTATCGGTTTTGCGCCTTTTACTTCTTCATTTTCAGAGGAAGAATGGAGAATTTTAATCACATCTGCCTTTGATAAGGAGATTGTATTTTTCAACCGCAAAATCCCCCATGCGGAAATCCAAATCAGTATGGCAATAAAAATTCCCTGCCATCCAATCGTAAAAGTATGGTCTGTATAGGAGAGAAACAGTGTTAAAAAAGACCATACAGCAAATGCAAACGGAATGGATAGGACAACTCCTATCACACCACTAAAGGTGAAAACAAGATCAAACTGTTTATTGTGCATTTTAGTGACTGCTTTCGGTGGCATACCAAGGGAAAGAAAGATTCCTATTTCACCCATTTGGAATTTCATAAAAATGGAATTTGCGTAAAAAAGAAATACAACAATGCCAAGTACTGTGATCCCATACATACCAAGTGCAATCAAATAAGTGGAACCGTCTGTCATAAGTACATCTGTGATTGCAGGGCTGAACAGCAAAACTCCATAAGCCCCTGTCATAAGGATTGCAAAGCAGATGGAGAGGCTTAATATCAGATAGCGCCCCTTATTTTGCCGGATCAGCTTTTTGGCTATTTCATTCAAAGTCATCTGCTCACCTCCACCACTTTCAGAAAATCTAAAATTTCATTCATAAACTGGCGTGGTTCCACAGTACGCAACAATTCTTTTACGATCTTACCATCTGATAGTGCTACCACGCGGTCAGCGTAAGACGCAGCGATGGCGTCATGTGTTACCATTAAAATTGTAGCGTTCATCTTTTCCTTTGCCAGCAAAAATGATTCAATTACCGCAGCACTTGATTTAGAATCCAGATTTCCCGTTGGTTCATCTGCTAAAATAAGCAAAGGTGTATTTGACAAAGCTCTCGCAACTGCAACTCTTTGCTTTTGTCCGCCAGATAATTCGTTAGGATATTTTTCAGCAATTTCCGCGATTCCAAATGTATCAAGCAAATTTTGCGTCTTTTGATCCATTTCCGCATTATCTTTTTTTCCTATGATTTGTGGGAGATAAATATTTTCCCGTACTGTCAGTCCATTTATCAACATAAAGTCCTGAAATATAAACCCCAAAATTGATGAACGAATTTCCGCCTGCTTATTTTTGTCTGTGTGCAGCATATTCTCGGCTCCAATCATAACCGAACCACTATCAGCAGAAAGAAAACCAGATATAATGTTAAGCAAAGTTGTCTTTCCGCTGCCTGATGGCCCCATAACAGCGATAAACTCCCCTTGATTGACCTCCATATTGATTCCCTGCAAAACAGGATAGGTATTTCCCTTTGTGATATAAGATTTTTTCAAATCCGTAACCGTTAAAATTTTTTTGCTCGTGTTCATGGCACAACCTCCTTTGATAAAGTCATTGTAAAACCCAAAGATCCGCGAAATGTTGCTGTGGCCAAAAATTTCATTGAAAATAGGGGGTGAAATGTTACAATGCTCGGACATTTCAAAATCAGTCTGCCATTTTGATCCGTTCCACCAACGAATTTCTGCATTGAATTTTTAGACAGATAGCAGAAATTATAATAGGTGTTATTATTAAGCAGACACCGTAAATCAGTAATGGAATAAAAGGAAGAGCATATTGAAAATAAGTTAATCCATTCGCAGACAATATCCGTACTAACAAATAACCCATCAAGGTTCCTGCCACAACCGTAATAATCAAGCATGGAATAATCAGTAAGACACTTTCATGCAGCAGCATTTTCTTTATCTGTTTTTTTGTCATACCGATAGACTCCAATATTCCAAATTCTTTTCTCCTTGTACTGATACGACTAATCAAGGTGTTTGTCAGATTAAAAATGCTAAACATAATGACAAAGGCAGATACCCCATAAACTTGTACGCTGGTATTATGAATCGTATTTGCCGAAGATGCTTTTACCTCTTGTAAGGTTTCCATTACCAAATCAGGGTGTCGGGACAGTATTTTATTTAATTTGCTTTCTACTGATTTACCCACTTTTTCATATTCAGGTACGGACAAAGTTAAGGAAGCTGTTAAATCCATATCGCCCCACAACTTTTCTATGGTTTCTTTTGGAAGATAAAAGCCCTCATTCATACTTTTTTCGGAAGTACCGGCAATCAAAACATCTATGCTGTGTTCAGTTCCATCAAACCATCGTAATGTCACTTTTTCTCCTATTGACGGGCAAGCATGATAGACTTCTTTCTGTACGCTTGTTCCTAATATAACCATAGCGTCTTGTTTCACCAATGTTTCGTATGTCCAATCAACAGGAAGCGTTTTCAAAATTTCCTCCTGATTATCAGGTGTAATCGGAATAATGGGAATTTCTAATTGTTCATCGTGATACTCAATAATGGCTGCGGTTCTCTCCGTAGTATAAATCTCTTTAACTTCCGGGATTTGTTGCAATTCTTCCATGAGTTCTTGTGAAAAAGGCGTATTAACTTGATACTCCGAAATACCATACGGTTTGGGATTGACTAATGTATTGTGGTTAATCGTAATATAATATTCTCCATCTTCCAAATTCCCCATTCTTGCAAAGGAATCTGGATTCCATGATGATATAAAAGTGGCTCCAACCATAAATAAAATCCCGCCGATTGCAAGCGAGGCAATCGTCAGATTGTGTTTTTTTCGATTCTGCTTTTCGCTCAATACGGCTAAAGAATACGGTGAGAGCCGAATATGATTTTTCCTATTCTGCACTCTATTTTCTTTTAGTTCTGGATCGTTTCCAACATATTTTGTTGCTTCAATAGGGGAAATATTTGAAGCTATTTGTGCGGGCTTGTATACGGAAATTTGTACGATGATAATGCCTAATATTATTGCTAAAATACTTGTGGCTATGGCATTGATAATCGTTATTCCATTCGGCTCTAACAAATATGCAAATATGATACCTACTGTAATACCGGCAGGTATTCCGAACAGGCAGAAACGATACCCCTCTTTACGAATCATCCGCTTAATTTGTTTTTCTGTCATGCCAATAGTTTTGAGCTGTCCAATCTGCGACACTTGATTTGATACCGAAAGGTAGAACACACTGTATATGACAATTCCGCTTGAAAATGCAATAAAAAGAGTAGCTAAAAGAACACCTCCCATTCCTGATCCACTGATAAGTGAGGAACAGAATTTGCTATTAAAATAAAGTTGGTTCCTGCTTATGTCTTGGGATAAAGCCAGACGATATACTGTATTCTCAAAATCAATAAGTCCCATTTCCGTGGCACCATTTACACGAATCAAGGCACTATATGGAATATCAGATAATAACACACCCTGTTCTGCATACGCTGGGGAGACATAAAAGTAAAATGTTCCTGTTTCCACATTATCAGTAAAACCAGTAATGATGAAATCCTCTGTTTTACTCCCCGCCGTTGGTAAAGTGATGGTATCTCCTATATTTAGCTGATACCCCAGCTCTAATTGAACATTTTTATCAATTACAATTTCATTGTACTGTTCTGGACAGGTTCCACTGACTAATTCATAGGATTTTATAATTCCAAAACCAGTCGGCATATAAACCGCTTCAAATTTGATCCCATCCATCAGAAAACTATCACTATGCTTATAGGGTACAATATCTTCAAGATCAGGTTCTTTTTTCAGAACTTCTATCTGTTCTGCTGTAAGCCCCCCGATGGTAACTTGCTGCATTTGATTCAAAATCTTTTGTTCACTAATTTTGCTTCCTTGTTGGAATAAGGAGATTCCCACAATCAAACTAATTGCTAGCGCAATGGTCAAAACATTAAAAAAGCAAAAAATACGATTTGAAGATACATTGCGTTTTGCTAATTTATTTATAATGATGCGGGTATCATTTTCAAATGGTAATGTCATAGTCATCCACTCCTTTCACTGTCATCCTAACCCCCAAATGTTGCAGAAATATCCCAAAGGCTCAACAGTTTTAGGGTGAATTGCTTCAATTTTAGGACAATTCATTTTCGTGTGTCTTTTTTATAAATCCGGATAGATATAAGCAAAACCATTGCTAACTGAATTACAACAAAAAACAGCGTCAGCCAAACGCTCTCATAATAAGAAATATCTGTCCAGAAGATCACCAGATCTACCAGAGCCACCACACCAGCCGACCATCTAATCTTTCTTGGAAAGAAGTGCCGGAGCAGCAAAACAACAACGACCGGCGGGATCAGCAAGCAAGCTGCATTGATGAGTAATGTCTTTGTGATTTCCATAAGGCCACCTCCAATTTCATGATGTTGCTGTCAGCATAAATCCCAAATGTTGCAGAATTGTCCTAAAATCCATTGTCCTCTAAAAATTTTTCAAAAAAGGCAGCCTGCCAAAACAGACTGCCTCAGAATTATTTTATGGGCAGGAACACGGAAAAAGTTGATCCTTCCCCAACTTTAGACTCGACGGTAATATAGCCGCCCTGCATGGTAATGATCTCACGGGCAAGGTATAAGCCGATTCCGACCCCATCTATATCATGCACCGCTTCATCCCGATAGAAGCGTTTGAAGATCGTGCCCTGAGAATGTTCCGGGATGCCTCTGCCTGTATCCGTCACATCTATCCTCAAATACATTTCCCAATCCCGTACCCTTACCTGGATGCTGCCACCGGCAGAGGTGTACTTTACCGCATTATCCAGAATGTTAAACAATGCTTCGGAAGTCCAGCGGCTGTCATGGGATATTGTCAAATCAGATGGGCAGTCCACCGACAGGCTGATCTCTTTTTGTTCCATCGGAGCCAAAACACCATTGATGGCGCTCACCAGCGTATCCCCGATCACAGCATCTTGTTTCTCCAGCGTAATGACACCCGTTTCCAGACGGGAAGTTTTCACCATTCCCTGAATGAGAAAATCCAGTTTATCCAGCTGTGTGCCTGTGGCCTGCAAAAACTCCTTGCGCTTTTCTTCTGTCAATGGCCTTGTCAGCATCGTATCGTTGATTAGCTTCAAATTTGCGATGGGGGTTTTGGTCTGGTGGGAAATATCCGATACCAGGGATTGCAGTTCTTCCTTTTCTCCCTCTGCCATGTGTCTGGTTTTCTGCATCACATTATAGAGTCGTTCCAGACGATGGCTGATCCGGGACAGCAGTGTTTCCGCTTCATAGTCTACCTGGGGCCGGTCTGTACTGTCCATCATGTGATCCAAGGTCTGGCACAAACCATCGGTGAACAGAGAAAGTTTCTTTTGAAAATAGTGCAGAAAAACCATGCCCCAAATGAAAAATGCAGCTGTCAAAATAATGCCGCAGATGACAACACGCACATCTTTCGTCAATAGAAAAAAAATCAACAGCAGCAAAGCGGCAGTGAGCAGAGTCCCCGCCACAATTTTTCTCAAAAATGCCCTGACAGATAAATTTTGCAGCTTCATCGAGGCTCACCGCCGATCCACTGATAGCCCATTCCATAAGCTGTCTTAATATATTTCCTCTCGTCTGTTTCGATTTTTTTGCGGATACGGCTGATGATCGTCGTCAGCGTATGCTCATCCACAAAGTCTCCATCAATGTCCCACAGCTTCTCTAAAATCTGCCGCTTGGTCAGAATAATCCGGGGGTTCTTTACGAACAGGAACAGGGTGCGGTATTCCTTCGGTGTAAAGTCCAGGGATTCTCCGGCAAGGGACGCACTTTGTTCGGAGAAGTCGATTTTCAGAAAGCCATCATCAAACAGATCATGCCGGGGTGTCCGCAGTTCCAGATTTGCAAAAACCGCCGCCACTTTTTTGCAAAGCACCGTCACAGAAAATGGTTTGGTCACATAATCCGCACCGCCGACTTCATATCCCTTGAGCATATCGCTCTCCTTATCATTGGCTGTGATAAAGATGATATAGGTATGCTGACCGCGATTCCGGATTTCTTCACACAGATCCAGTCCGCTGCCATCGGGGAGGTTAATATCCAACAGTGCCACATCAAATTCATTTTCGCGCAGCTTTCTTACCGCGCTGTCAAAATTAAAAACAGAAATGACCTCATATCCATCAGAGGTCAGATTGTATGCCAAGGTCCGATTCAAAAGCTGATCGTCCTCTACAATTAGAATCTTCTTCAAGACATTCACTTCCTTCCTTATTTTTCAGCTATACTGATAGGATAAACACAAAATGTTACAGAAATGTCCTAAATCTAAAAATCAAAAACATTTTTTATTTTTCCTTACTATTAGCATTGTAACATAGCTCATCAAGGATACAACTGCACTTTCCCTATTCCCTCTCATAAAATCAGTATAATCATATCTGTCAATAGGCATAATAAGGTTATTCCTTTGCGCAAATCGGCACGATACAATATATTTGAGGTGAATGATTATGCCGATTGATGATTTGACCGCTTTGGGGCAAAAAATGCGGGAAGCCCGAAAGAAAAAAGACCTGACACAACAAGAACTTGCGGATCTAAGTCATGTATCTGTAAAGCAAATCGCCAAAATCGAAAAAGGGGAAATAAACCCGTCCTATTTGATTTTGAAGGCATTGGCAAAGGTGCTACCGCTCTCTCTGGACACTCTGATCAATCCAGATGTTTCACCAGAAGATGAGGGAGCCAATCAGATGAAGATGCTTTATTGCAGCTGTCCATCAGAAATGCGTGAAACCCTCTTGCGCCATACGCAGGAGACCGCGAAAGAACTAACAGAACTATCCGAGAAATTTGAAACGAATTGAGCCGGTGAGTGAAATTTGACTGTTTCCTCACTGGCTCCTTTCATTTCCGGGTAAAAAGGGGCAAGCAATGCCGGTGTTAATACACACCGACCCGCAGAGCGCAAAATCCCTCCGTGATTTTCCTCTCCGCTTGCTTGTTGAGGGCAGCGCCCCCAAGCCCCTTTGAACACAGAATTTCATTCTGTGGCTGCGCGTTCTGCGAACGCTTTTGACCAGGACCAGCTTATCGCTGGCCGTGGTCTTTTTCTTTTTCAACATCCTGTTCTACCTCCATTTTCAGCACCCGATCCACATTGGCCTTTGCCGTTAAAAGCTCCCGCATTTCCTCACGGGAACGCCGGTACTCGGCATAGGTCTTTTTCTTTTCTTCCAGCAATTTCGCATACTCTGTCTGCAACTCTTTGACCTTGGGCAGCTTCTTGATGCCCATCTCGTCAAAGGCATTCTTAGCAGCCTGGTGGAGCAGAATTTCTTCCTCATGTTCTTCCCGGAATTTCTTAGAGTAGCCGGCCTTGCGGTATGCCACATAGACCTCACGGGTCTTGGCATAATTTACGATGTGAGTACGCAGAACAGCAATCTCTGCCATGCGCTTTTCAGCCGCTTTGATCTGCGCCGAAAGCTCATTGTGATGTGCCGTGGCAGCCGCAGCCTTTTCTTCTAAAATCGCATACTCCAACAGGTTATTCTCTGACAGGTAATTCATGGTCTGTGCCATTTGTTTCAGATTGAAAACCTTAGCCCATCGAGCATAGCCAGCACCTTTTCCTGCCTGCAATTTTGCCTGAATATCCACCAGCAGATTGACCTTCGGCGGCTCTGCCTGTGCGACCACTTTCTTTCGTGGGGTATGCGCTTTCTTCCCGGAGAGAACCGCCTGCAAATCTTCCAATCCATATCCTTCGCCCAGGCTGTCCATACGGGCGGCTTTTTCCCAACCGGAGAGCTTCAGACGATACGATTTTCCTCGTTTTGATACCTCACAGCTGGACTCTTGCAGCAGCTTCAGCAACGCCTCAAAGTCAGTAGGACTTTGTGATAATGCGTTGTCAATCGTCACACGCAGCAGCTCTCGGTGAGAGGGCTTTGCCTGATCGCCCAGCCATTTGTTATAGCTCTTTCCGTGAGGTTTCGGATTCTCTACAATGGACAGTCCGTTTTCGACGCAGATGGTGTCACTTAACTGTCGGACTGCCTTGGTGCTGCCCCAAAAGTTTCGGAACTTTCGGTCATATTCTAAGCTGACCGATGACCAGATAATGTGATTATGAATGTGCGACTTGTCTATGTGAGTGCAGACCACAAAGGCATGATTGCCTTTGGTAAAACGCTTGGCAAATTCCACACCCAGCCGGTTAGCTTCCTCCGGTGTGATCTCACCGGGGCGGAAGGACTGGCGCACATGATAGGCAATCACATCATCCGCACCGCGCACTCGTCCGGTAGCGGCAATGTACTGCCGCTTTGCCAGAAGGAACTCTGCATCCGCAGTCCTGCTGTCACACGCATAGCCGGTAATGAGCCTGCCGTTATCTGTTTTTTGGGGATTGGCCACATAGTCGATGATGTCACTGATCGCCCGACTTTCTGTGCGGCCCTTGCCGACATGAAGCGGCATGATTCTTGTGGTTGCCATAGAAGGAACCTCCTTTCCGAAAAGAAAACGGCCTGCCGTAGCAGATCGCTTTCACTATTCTATAAAACTTTCTTCATCGAAAAATTTGAACTTATCATCTTCTAAATGTTTTGGTGGAAATCTCATTTCATATTGCTCTTGTGCTAATGCACGGACATCAGGCCTCCTATCCTTTAATCGATTTTTCAGCCAGGATAACTGCTCTTTCGATAGCCCCCATGGAAGATTCAATAGACGATTCAGTGTCATCAGTTCAGCCTGCTTTTCTGCTGGTAGCGAAGCACAGGATTTACAAATGTGGGCTGCATGACCTTTGCCTGAAAATTTTTCGTTGGCTTTGTATTCGCCACAAATTTTACAATAGTGTCCATGCTTTTTCATACGCTGATGCCCTTCTCGCAAAGAACATATAACCTGTGAATTGCTTTCATAATCACATCCCATTCCAAATCAGAAGCATAAGAAAACTTTTTACAGTATGCCTCCCAAAGTTTTTGCATAACTAAATCATTTTCCACTTCGTCAAAAACTTCTTCAGCCTGGTTAAGATACTTCTCCGATCCCCGTTTATGAGCAGTTGCCAGAAGCGCATCATGTAAAATTTTCGGGTTCAGCGTAGTTCCATGCAGCTGTTCTAAAATGTAAATATCGTAGAAATCTCTCATACGGGTATTGGTTGTGGCCCTGGTAATAATGGTTTCCAGTTTTTCTGCCAGCACAGTTTCTAAATTATAAGCCCAAATATCAATGGAGCGATCTTCCAACATAAGTTTGAATGAATACCGAACCTCTCTTGGAGTAATTGCATCTCCCGTAGAAATATCAATTTTCAAAGGGGTCACTACCCCATCGAATGTTGTACTCATGCTGACTCGAATACCTGGATACTCTGCTTCATCCATAATCTCCGAAATACTTTTTAGCTGGAATTTAACACCATCATCAATCGGAACAGTTACGATTGATGAAATTAGATTCTCAATATCCTCCACATTGACATTGGCTCCTTTTATTGTTGCATCTAAATCCATCGTAGAACGAGCATCCAATCCAACCATAGCTGCTACCAACATACCACCCTTCAAGATAAACTTATCACGATATTCAGAAAGAGAAATACGCTCCAAAAAACGCTCCATCATGTAGTTCCTCATTAAAATCTGAGCATCTGCGGATTTTTCTCTGGAAAGGTTTCGTATTAAATCTTTAAGCTGCCTTGCTGTTTTTATCATAAAAGTACCTCCAAATACTGTCGTAAAATTTTTTCCACCTTGAACATCCCAGCATATTGCATTAAAGCTCGCAGGTTCTTATCTTTTCTACGGGCATAAGATTTTAGCGCTCCCTGAAAGGTCTGAATTTCAATTCTGCTGCGGCTTCTGAGCAAATCACAGATCGTCCGCTCCATATCATAAACCGGCACAGTATGCCCGAACGGAGTTTTCGCTGTTGTAAGTCCTACATCATGTAAGCCTGCTTTAATCGTAAAAACTTGAATGCCTTCTGCTTTCATTTTGCTTGGATTGCATCCAGTTTTGACCGTAACTGTATATTCTATTGGTTCACGGTCTGTCAGATCGTGAAAAAATAAAGCTGTTTCATGTGAAAATACTGCTTGTTCAAATCGCAAATGAAGCAGATACATGGCATCCACCCAGGAATCTTTGGCCAGATAAATCCCATGTGCGACTCTATCCAAATCTCGTGAACGCACATAATCATAAAATACCGGCTTTGAAATTCCAGAAGATACGACCTGTGATGTTCGTAGCATTCCTTCTTGTGCTGTTAACATCTGATCCAGCTGTTCAAATTGTCCCATCATATCACTTCCTTTCGCACTAATATTATACGCGATATTAGTTCAAAAGTAAAGTCGTGGATATATAGTTCCTCTTCCCAAATTTAACAGACGGTGTTTGGCATTTTGTGGCTTTGCGTATTTTTTATCCATAAACCCTATCCTGGATCGCAAATTTCAAACTCTGCACCTTGCCCAATAACCAGATCGCAGCCAGCGGCAGCCCCATAGGGCTAATCAAAAATGCCATAACCAGCAAAATCGCGCCATTCTTCGGGGAATAGGTAAGCAGCACAGCCACGCCAAGCAGAGCAATCACAGTGCTGAGCAGACCAAGCACCAGACCGGATATGTAGATCAGCCCCGTGCAGAGCCAAACAAAAAGTGTCAGAACCAAAATGACCGGTGCAGTTACGATCATCAGCAGGCATTTCAAAATCTTCATCCCAATTCCTCCTTCCAGCGGTCCAGATACCGTTTGCACAGGGTATCCGCTTCTTTTATATCATCTTCCGTCAGTTCCCGTCTGCCTTTGGTCAGTTCAATCTCCAGATAAGTCCGGTAATCATCGGATAAGAGGTCAAACAGTTCCCTGGGAGTATGGCACACCTCGCCGGTACAATAGTGAAAGTCCTGGTCAAACTCAACCCTTACACATCCATGACGGCTGATATAAACTTCGATGGTCTTATCTGCGGCCAGGTAGTCCGCAAAAATCTCTAACACTTTTTCAAAGGTCAGCATCTGTTTTCACTCCTTTGCTTCTATTCTATTTCATATTATCCGGTATGGACAGGCAAAAGACAAGGATACCGGCAAAAAGAAAAAGCGGAGGGAGGTGCGGCGAAGAAACGCCGTTCCTCCCTCCGCAAATGGAGCATCTATCCCTGTTATGAAAGTTTAGAAAGCTGGGTAAGGATTTCCTTCACGCCCTCCCATAACTGCTCCTGCCGCTGGGATATATCCTCCAAATCAGCGTCGTAAACCCGCCCGGTCTCATGCACTTTACGGGTCAGCTGATTTAAGTTGTTGCTGGAATATCGCATAAGGGAAACCAGTTCTTTCAGCTCCGGTAAATCCAACTGCACCACATATCCATCCACAGCCATCTTCCGCAGATAGGCGCTCAGGTTTTCTGTCCCATATTGCTGCATCTTTTGATGGATCAGCTCCAGTTCTTCTGCGGACACCCAAAACAAAACCGGAACATCCCGCTTACGCTTTGCCATAATTATCGCTCCGGCTCCCGTTTCTTCGGGGCGGCAGGCTTATGGGAAGGCAGTTCCTGCTTGAGCTTATCCCGTACAGAGGGACGGGGTGGTTGTGTCTTTTCTCCCTGCGTGCGGCTGCGCTGCTGTTCTTCCCGCACCAGATCAATAAAGCCATCCAGCACAGCAGGATGGCTGTTTAGGGCATAACCACAACGGACAGTTTCGGGGTTCTCGTTGGGAATGGTCTTAGCCCATTCTTTGTTGCGTCGGGAGTAGCGCCCATCCCAGTCCTGAAGCTGAACGGTGTTAGCCAGAACCAGAGACACACGCTCCATGCCGTAGGTCTCGATCACACCCTTTGCCGCATCGTGACTGAGATACATTCCGTCGAAGTGTTTCCGCACCGCCGCTTCAATAGCCTCCTTGCATTGAAGATTTACATTGTTGGAAGCACGGTACTGCTCCAGCTCCCCATGTTCTTTTGCATAGGCAGCAGAATGGAGATAGACCGGCGTTGTTTGCAGTTCCTTTTTGGCTCTGCATACATCATCGGCACGGTTCTCAATGCTGTCCCTTATTACATCCATATAGCCGGTCTCCAGCTTTTCAAAATAGCGGTACACATCCGCCAGCGGAGAGGGAGATCCCAAAAGCGCCTGTGCCTGTGCATCTGTCAGCTCCAGTTCCTCCATCGCCATCACGATGTCCTCACGGATGGTGTACTCATAGGTGTGATTCAGGATTTCTTCCGGGGGCTGGCTTTTCAGCCAGTCCCTGTACTTATCCTGCTCGGCAGCCATCTTTTCATAAAGGGCTGTATTCAGATCGTTGGTATTCATGTTATCGCACCTCCTCATGCTGTTTGGGTTTCTTGTCGGTACTGCGGGGCGGCACCGGGCGTTTCAGATGGTCCAATACCGAAGGCCGTGTGCTTTTGGCAACGACAGCTTCATCGTGTGCCGGTCCCTTTCCGTCGATGTTGAGCAGGGTATCCAGCTCCACCAGACGGGCGTTTTTGCTTTTCAGTTCTTCTTCATAAAGGAATGGCTTTCCGACTTCCTCCTTTGCGGCAGCCTGCTGCTGATAGAGGTTATCCAGCTGGGCCTTTGCCGCCTCCAGACGCTGGGGCATCTGCGCCAGTGCGTTGTCGATACGGGTAAGGTTTCCGCGCGGGTCTGTACCAAGGGTTGCCCGGTGGGTCATCTGGCCTTTCAGCAGGAGCGCATATTCCTGTTTCCAGGCGGAAAATTCCACGGACATGGCATAGCCCCGGTAGCTGCCGATCTGCACCGGATCGGAGGTTTTGACCTCCTTGCAGGCGTCCAAAAGGGCTGCACCGGCGTTCTCCTTATCGGTCAGCAGGTCGCCCCGGATCTCCATACCGGCAAAGCCGTCCTCCGGGTGCTGGTGAGCTGCCAAAACCTCCAGGTCAGATTCAAAGCCCTTGATAAAGCCCTTATGCTTTTCAATCTCCTCCGGGAAGTATTTGAGCAGCTGGTCCTCCAAGCGGTACTGCTTGCTCTGGTGGTCGGCTTTCATCAGCTTCAGGCGGGATACCTCCACATCCAAATCCATACGCTCTTTGATACGGGGATCTCCGGCGCACAGAGCCTTGATCTCGGCAAAGGAAAGCGCTGTTTCATCCACATCGTCGCAGCTTCTCACAGGCGATTTAGAAGTCATAATCTGGCTGATGAATTTTTGTTTGTTTTCGACGGTTTGCCACAGGTAGGCATCGAAAGTTCCCTCGGTAACATAGCGGTACACATGGACAAGAGGGTTCTGGTTGCCCTGTCGCTCGATACGGCCCTTACGCTGGGCAAGGTCTCCCGGCCTCCACGGGCAGTCCAGGTCATGCAGCGCCACAAGACGGTCCTGCACATTGGTGCCTGCGCCCATCTTGGCGGTGCTGCCCATAAGCACACGCACCTGACCGGTACGGACTTTGGAGAACAGCTCCTTCTTCCGCACTTCGGTGTTTGCTTCATGGATAAAAGCGATCTGGTCAGCAGGCATCCCCTGAGCAATGAGTTTCTGACGAATATCGTCATATACCGTAAAGGCCGGTTCCTGCTCCGGCAGAGGCACAGCGCCTTCCAGTGCGTGAAGCAGTGGATTATCCAGCGTTTTCGCCGCCTTGCTTGCAGGAGCTTTTGCCTGTGGTGTAGAAATGTCGCAGAACACCAGCTGGGTCAGCTTGTCAGCTTCGCCGTCCCGCCAGATCTGCATGATATTGTCCACACACTGATTGACCTTTGTTCCGGGTTCGTCCGGCAGCATCTGGTTGACGATCCTCTGGTCCAGCCCCAGCTTGCGGCCATCCGAGGTAATCTTAAGCATATTATCCTGGGACGGGTCAACGGTTCCGCTGTGTACCAGCGATGCGCGCTCCGAAAGGGCCTTGACCATTTCCTGCTGATGTTCGGTAGGCTGCGCCACGATGTTGTGGTATTCCACTTCCGGGGTAGGCAGATTCAGCTGGTCGGCAGTCTTGATGTCCGCAACTTCTTTGAACAGGTTCATCAGCTCCGGCAGATTAAAGAACTTACTGAATCTCGTTCTTGCCCGGTAGCCGGTGCCTTCCGGTGCCAGCTCCAATGCTGTGACAGTCTCCCCAAATCGGGAAGCCCAGCAGTCGAAGTGGGTCATGTTCAGTTCTTGCAGGCGTTCATACTGAAGATAACGCTGCATGGTGTAAAGCTCGGTCATGGAGTTGCTGACCGGTGTGCCGGTGGCAAAGATCACGCCACGGTTTCCAGTGATCTCATCCATGTAGCGGCACTTGGCAAACATATCGGAGGATTTCTGCGCATCCGATGTGGATAACCCTGCCACATTCCGCATTTTGGTGTATAAAAACAGGTTCTTGTAGTTGTGGGCCTCGTCTACGAACAATCGGTCCACACCCAGCTGCTCAAAAGTTACCACATCGTCTTTTCGCCCCTCGGCTTGCAGCTTTTCCAGTCTTGCTTCCAGAGACTTACGGGTACGCTCCAGCTGCTTGACCGTGAAACGCTCACCGCCGCTGGCCTGCACCTCTGCGATGCCCTCAGTGATCTCGTCGATCTGGTCATAGAGAAGCCGTTCCTGACGCTCCCGGCTGATGGGGATACGCTCAAACTGGCTGTGTCCCATGATGATGGCGTCATAGTCCCCGGTGGCGATACGGGCGCAGAACTTCTTGCGGTTATGGGTCTCAAAGTCCTTTTTGGTGGTAACTAAGATGTTGGCAGAAGGATAGAGGCGAAGAAACTCCGACGCCCACTGCTCGGTCAGGTGGTTTGGCACCACAAAGAGAGATTTCTGGCACAGCCCCAGGCGTTTGGCTTCCATAGCAGCCGCCACCATCTCAAAGGTCTTGCCTGCGCCTACCTCGTGTGCCAGCAGGGTGTTTCCGCCATACAGCACATGGGCGATGGCGCTTTTCTGGTGTTCCCGCAGAGTAATGGCCGGGTTCATGCCGCCAAAAGTGATATGGCTGCCATCATACTCACGGGGACGGGTGGAGTTCATTTCTTCGTTGTACTGGCGCACCAAAGTCTGACGGCGCTCCGGGTCTCTCCAGATCCAGTCCTTAAAGGCTTCCCGGATGGCCTGCTGTTTTTGAGCGGCCAGGGTGGTCTCCTTGGCATTCAGCACACGGCGCTCTTTTCCGTCTGCGTCCTCTATGGTGTCATAGATACGGACATCCCGCAGGTTTAAGGAATCCTCCAAAATCTTGTAGGCATTGGCGCGGCTGGTCCCGTAGGTGGTGTAAGCTGCCACATCGTTGTAGGATACGGAAGATTTCCCCTTGATCTGCCATTCAGCGGTAAAGGAGGAATAGTTGACCTCGATGCTGCGCTGGAGGTAAAACGGGGTGTTGAAGGTCTCGTACATGAACTGCTGGATGTACTCTTTGTCAATCCAGGTTGCGCCCAGACGCACCTCGATCTCCGACGCATCCAGATCTTTGGGCTGGGCGGCGGTAAGGGCTTCCACATTGACTGCAAAGGAAGGGTCCTGCTGTGCCGCACGCTGCGCCTGACGCAGTTTGCGGCGTACATTGCCGGAAAGGTATTCATCGGCAGTCACATAATGGGGAGTGCCATCCTGCTCCAGTTGTCCCGGTACACGGAAGATCACGCCTTGCAGCTCTCCGGCCAGTTCTTCTTTTGTTTTTCCGGTAAGCTGGCTCATATAGCCCATATCCACACAGGCTTTTTCCGAGATGGACACCGCCAGTGCTTCGCTTGCCGTATCCACGGCAGCCACCGCCTGATGGGGCTTGATGGTCCGTTTGGTAAACATATCCGCCTTGCGCTCCAGCTTTCCGTCCTCGTCGATGACTTCCAACGCACAGAGCAGATAATAGGAAGAATCGTCTGCATAGGCCAGGCGGTTTGCACGGTCATTGATGAGACCGTATCTGGCAGAAAAGCTGTCATAGAGCTGGTTCAGTTCCGCCTGCTTTTCCCGAATGGTGCTGTCAGGAATCGCTGCGTCCATCTGAAGGTCGATCAGCTCCTGCACACAATCCCGCAGTCCCACCAGACCTTTTACACGGGCTTCGGCAGTGGCATTGAGGTCAGGGCGCACCATGCGGCTGTTTTCCCGGTAGTACACCTGCCCGTCAACAATGGCATAGGAATAGTTCTTCACATCGGGGTCGGCGGGAATAGAGATGTCAATGGCTTCGCCTTCGCCCAGTTCCGGCAGCTCTGCCTCCTGATAGGTGCCATGAATGTACTTCACAGCATCATGCAGCTGGTCGGAAAGCTCCAGCCCCTCAATGGGATTCACGGTGTAATCCATACCATGAGCAGTGCTTACCGGCTCCTGTCGGCCCAGCACCATTTCCGGGTGGTCGATAAAATACCGGTTGATGGCAAACCCGTCCTCCGTCTGTCCGGTCTGCGTCCATTCCGGCACGATGTCCAGCGGTCGGTCCCTCTTTTGGAGGAAGATGATGTCCGATACCACCTCGGCACCGGCGTTCTTTTTGAACGCATCATTGGGCAGACGGATAGCTCCCAGCAGTTCAGCACGCTGGGCAAGATAGCGGCGCACGGTGGAGTCCTTGGCGTCCATAGTATAGCGGGAGGTTACAAAAGCCACCACGCCGCCGGGACGCACCTGGTCCAGTGCCTTGGCGAAAAAGTAGTTGTGAATACTGAAATTCAGCTTGTTGTAGGCTTTGTCGTTGACCTGATACTGACCGAAAGGCACATTGCCGATGGCAAGGTCAAAGAAGTCACGGCGGTCAGTGGTCTCAAAGCCGCCTACTGTGATGTCCGCCTTGGGGTAGAGCTGCTTTGCGATACGCCCGGAAACCGGGTCCAGCTCCACACCGTACAGACGGCTGTTTCGCATTTCCTCCGGCAGCATCCCGAAGAAGTTGCCCACACCCATAGACGGCTCCAGAATATTTCCGGTCTCAAACCCCATACGGCCCACCGCTTCATAGATGGCCTGAATGACCGTAGGGCTGGTGTAATGGGCGTTGAGGGTGGAGCTTCTGGCGGCGGCATATTCCTCTGGGGTCAGCAGCTCTTTCAGCTGGGCATACTCGGAAGCCCATGCCGGTTTCTCCGGGTCAAAGGCATCAGAAAGACCGCCCCAACCTACATAGCGGGAAAGAACCTCCTGCTGTTCCGGCGTTGCCTGTCCGGTGGTTTCCTCCAGGTATTTCAGCAGCTTGATTGCTTCGATATTGGCCTGGAACTTGGCTTTCGGACCACCTTCGCCCAAATGCTCATCGGTAATACGGAAGTTTTGTGCATTGCGGCGCAGGTTGGCCTTGTATTCCTCATAGGAGGCTTCTTCGGCAGCTTTGGCATTGGGGAAGGTCTGCCACTGGCCATTGACCCGAATGGAAACTGGGTGTTCGTCCAGCACTTCCTCAAAGGTTTTTTCCGGCTCTGTCACAGGGGCTGGCGGCTCCGGCTCCTCGATATGCAGCCGTTCCACCACCACATCATAGGGCAGATTGTTTTTATCGCCCGGATAAACGGCTACGGTCTCGGAATGGAAGGCCGGAGATTTGACAGACGGTTGGGGCTGTTCCTGTCCAAAGCCATCCAGCTGACGGGCATACATCCCACGCAGCAAAGGCGCAACCTCATCCCAGCGGAAATACAGCATAGCCAGACGCTTTTCCTCTGCGTCCAGGACTTCCAGCTCCATGCCCTGTGCCGTGGTACGGTAATCGGCAATATCGCCGGTCTCCAGATTCAGAGTCTCGATCTCATGGGGATAGGCTCTACTCAGCCAGTAGGCGATCTCGCTGTTGCTCCTGCCGGATTGCAGCAGCGTGGAAACCTGTTTTTTATCCGCTTCATCCATCAGTCCATGAGCCAATACATCCCGCAGGTCCTGATCGGCTTTGTTCGGGTCAACGGGAAGAAACTCGGTATAGTAAGCATTGCGGCGATCTGCACGAAGCAGCTGTTCAAACTGTTCTTTGTGTTCTGCACGGTAGATGGGATACACCATACCGGTGGGCAGAAGCTGCACGGTGTCATCCCGCAGCTCGGTGATCTGATAGGCGTCATCCTCGATATACACGGTATCTCCCACGGCATAGACCGGGGCGGCAGGGTCATAGGAGATTCTTTGCGGAGTTGGGCGGCGAACTGCATCATATTCCTCATCGGAAATGGAAACTTCGGAAGTCTGCTCTATCTCGGCAGCTGCGATCTGCTCTGCATCCGACATCACCCGCTGGATAAACGGGTCATTGTCCAGTTTTTCCGGGTCTGCCACCTGACCGTTGACGACCCCTCTTTCTTCCAGGGCTTCCCGGATGGCGATAGGGTCGATATTGTCAAAACGGTCCTGTTCTTCTTCGGTATAGAACCGGTCCTCCTGAATGAGCTGGGCAATCCTGCGCTGTACCTTCGGCCAGGGCAGCTGCATTTCCTCCGGGCTTCCGGCACGAGTAATGAACAGGCTGTTGCTGTTACTGCCGCCGTATTCCTGAGCCAGCCATGCAGCGGTATCTTTCTCTCTTGCATGGTCTTTCATATAGCGGACGACAGCGTGTTTACTCTCAATATTGCCGTTCCATGCACAAAGGGCAGTATCAATATCTTCTTGAGAAAGAGGGCGCAGAAGTTCATGGAGCTTTGGATAGGTTTCGTCGATCACTTCCCGGTGCAGACGCTGGCGGAACTCCGGTATATCAGAATAAAGGCGGATCAGCTCCATATCCTTAGAACCAAGGACCGCACGGCGCACAGCAGCATTGCCCTCGATGACAGCATTTTCACGGTCAGAATGACCGCAGGCATTGCGGTATGCGGCATCCTCGGAAATGGCGGCAGTTACCACAGGCTTATACTGCTCGTACATTTCCCGAATTGTAGGGGCTGCGGTTGCTTCTGTATCCCGGAATACTCTGTTCCCGTCTGCACCAAACTCCGCTTCCTGAGCGTTGATGTGCTGTTCCGCTTCATGGTTGATAGAGGGCATGGAATATTCCTGACGCTCCTTGCCGGCCTCCGGTACAGCGGAAATGGTCACATCATGCTTATCACGCAGCTGTTCCACCATCTGCTCCAGCTGATTTGCCGGAAACCCGCACATTTCCACACGGCCACCGCCCGGAATCGCACGGGTAGTGAGATTGATGTTCAGTTCCGCAGCGGCTTCTTTGGCATCCTCACCGTACAGCTCAAAGAAATCGCCCATCTGATACAGAATCATATCATCCGGGTGGCGCACCTTGACACCGTTATATTCCCACACGGCAGAATCCGGCTGCTGGGCTTGGATGGCATCTTCTTCGGCCAGTTCCTTTTCAGCCTGGATTTTGTCATACTGCGCCTGTTCCTGTTCGGTAAGATAGCGGCCTTTCTGAACAAGAGAGGTAATGCGCTTGGCAACCTTTTCCCAGTTCAAGTGAACATCCGGGCAGTCCTGCTTTTTATAGTGCAGTCCTTTTCCGTCGTGATCTTCGCCGCTGTGTGTTGCGCCGGACAGGGCATGAGAGCGTCCGCCAATGCCATACTCGTCTTTGAGGAATCTCACTTTTTCCTTATCCGTATGGTTTTCCATGAAGAACGCATAGATACGGCCTTTTCCTCCGGCGAAACCGCTGCCTCCGGTCATGGCGGCGTCGATCTCATCCTCGGTAATGAAGTGCTGGACGGTTGCCACTTGAGAAAGGTCCGAAGGAAAAGTCCTGCGGGGCAGGTCAAGGTCTTTCAGGTTCTCCCAGATTTCCCTTGGCCTATGGTAGTGAAAGCGCAGCAGGTCACGGTCCTGCTGATAAGCGGTCCAGAAGGCGGCGTATTCTTCCTTGAGGGTCTGGCGGAAAACCGGGTCACTCAGCTGCTCCGTCAGGCGGTGTGTCTCCTCCGGGAACCCATTGCCCTTGATCTCTGACAGGCAGGACAAATATCCGGCTTCTCTGGCGTCCTCACTGAGATCGTGATATAGGTTCCAGAGCTTTTCTGCAAGGAGGGAGCGTTCATAGCCTGCCGCTTCTGCAAGCTCAACATTGGAGGCAAACTGGCCGCTCTCCAAAAGCTCCCCGATACGCTCTGCGGCGCTCTCCCAGGAAATGACCTGGGCAGACCTGTCATAACGGACAGACTTCCCATGAGAAAGATGGATACCATCCTCGGCATACCATGCGCTCACACTGCCAAGGCCGTTGCCGCCGTGGTACAGCGTTTTCAGTATCTCGGCAATCTCAGCGGTGGTTTTCTGCTTTTCAAAGGCTGCAACCACACGCTCCCTCTGGCGGTCTGTATTGCCGCCCAAACGCAGCACATGGTCAATATCATTTTGAGCAAAAGAAAAAGCAGAGGATGTATGCGCTACATTCTCTGCTTCATCTATGGATTGGATCTGTTCCGCTTCGGAGAGGAACAGGTTTAGGGTCAGCTGTTGATAAGCTCCGCCATCAGGATCTCCTCTGCCTGGGCTTTGCAGGTGTTCATCAGCCCCACCCACTTCATGGGATCGCTGGCTTTCAGTTCCTCGGTGGCTCCCGCTTCCTTCGCCAGCCGGGGCATCATCTGCTCCAGTCTGTTCTGGGCGGTCTCGTCGATCTCCAGAAGGTGCGGGTACAGCTTCTCGCTCAGCAGCATCTGGTTGTAGAGGATGGGACGGTGTTCCTTCAGATAGGTTTTCCTCATCCTGCCGTACTTGCCCAGGGGTTTCTCCGGCTGCTGGCTCAGCTTCAGGTCGGGAATCAGATAGTCTCCGTTCTGGATGTAGGTCATGGGATTGTTCATCTTGCTTGCTCCTTTCTTCTTGGGTGGCTTCGCGCTCTGCATTTCGGACGGTGACGCCGATCTGCCGCAGCACCTGCTGGTTGATCTGGCTGACCGCTGTTCCCAGCGCCCCGATGGTGGACGGGGTGTTGAAATCAAAGATCGCCATGAAATCTTCGTGGTCGAAGTAGCGTTCCGGCTCCAGTCCGCAGCGGGACATCAAAGCGTAAGTGATACTGACGGTGGCGGCTGCCTTGAACTGCACTCCGATGTTATACTCATCATATTCCTCCAAAAAGGAACCGTCAACGATATAGAAGAAGTCCTGCTGATGCTCCGTCCAGTATTCCTCAGCCAGTTTTCCGGCTACCTTGGTGAGCTGTCCGGCAAGGTCATCACCATAGACATCGTAGGTGCGCTCCAGCATGGCCTGCACCGAATCCAGATGGCGCTCCTCCAGCTGCCATAGCCAGGGAGTGCGGGAATGTTCACGGGTTCCGGTGTCGGAAATGTCAAAGACATAGCGCAGGCGGGGTCTGTCCCCGGAATCGTCCACCAGAGCGATCCCCTTGGAACCGCGCCTTACATATCGGCCCATCTTTTCATTCCACAAATCGTACTCCGCACAGGCGGTGGCGTCCGGTCGCTGGGCGTAGATCATCAGCTGCTCATGGAACGGGTACTTGTAAAGGCGGGAAGCAGTGGTGAGAAACCCTGCCCATTCCTGCCAGCTCCCCGTGAGCTGTGTTGCCACCTTGTCCGCCATCTGTGCATATCGTTCAGCTTTGTTTGGCATGGTGTTCTGTCCTCCTTTCGGTTTTGGGGTAAAGAGGTGGGGTGGCAGATTGCCACCCCATCCCTGCGGTTATGGTGTTTACTGGTCAAAATCCGGGTACAGCTCCAGCTGGGCAAAGTCCTCATCGATCATCGCACAGAGCTTCGTAAGGGCGCTGTCGGTCAGCTCCCTCAGTTCCGTTTCCTCCGGTGATAGCTCGCCGCGCATCTCACGCAGGCTGTCGATCAATCCGGTGCGGCTGCCGGTATTGTAAATGCACATCAGGTTTATTTCCTCAAAAGTAAAGTTTCCCATATCAAATCTCCCTTTCCGCACTCTTTTTGGGTGCTGTCTTTTTGTGTTCTGCTTTGGGCTGGCTTTTCAGCTGATCCACAACGGATTTTTTCTTTTCCCGTTCCTCCCGATAAACGGCGTCAGCCAAGTCCATCAGGGAAATGGGCTGACCGCTTCGGGCCTGCTGTTCCAGCTCTGCCACCGTAGGCTCTTTTGCGCCATTGTTGATGATACCGTCGATCATGCCGTAATCGTCCTCCACGGTCATCTCCGCATTTTTCAGCGGATTTTGCGAAAAGAATCCAGGGATCTGGGTAAAACCAACGCTGTCACAGTAATGACAGGATACCTTACCGTCCTGCTTGATCGCAACGATGTCGCTGACGCTCATAGAAGGATGGTGGTAGTCTGCCGGATGATCGTTGTTGAACTGATTATAAAGCTGTTCAACAGCAGCCTGCGGAGAATTGCAGGATTCCAACGGCGCAGTATAGACCAGATCATAGTTTTCACGCTTTACTGCCTGCCCGATGGATCGGAGCCAGTCCATCCCTTCATAGCGAATGTCATGCAATTCATCGGTATGCTTTACCTGATAGATGGCAAAGCAATCTCTATTCTGGGAGAGAAATGCCTGTTCTCGTTCCTGCTGATGTTCCTGACGCTCCATGACCTTTTCATGGAACTGAGGGCTTTTCTCCCATTCCTCACGGTCCACACCGCAAAGACCGCCATGCTCCATGATCTCCTGTGTGTCAAACACCATGCTCTCCGTATTGTCCTTATGCAGCACATAGACAGTCAAACCGGCGGCATCCAGTTCCAGCGCCCGTTCTCTGGTAACAGGGAGCATCCCATCATAGGAGTAGCCATATTCCTGCATATCCGGTGTGGAGACCTGCTCATCGGGCATGGGGTATTCATCCAGTGCCTGCTCCTGTGCTTCCGGCAGCTGGGAAGAAGTAGCCATCTGACTGGCCTCTGCCTGCATCTGCTGATAGGCAGCTTCCTGCAAGGTCTCAATGATGGACAACGGTGCGTATTTTACCGAGTCTTTGCCCAAATCGTTGTCATCACAAATCTGGAGAACTGCCTTCATGCGGGAAAGCTCCGGCATATCCAGCTGACCGCCATCCATCTCTTTCATGGACGCAGCATCGTAAAGGGTGTAGTCCCATCCGCTGTCACAGGGCTGGATATGAAGATAGGTGGCATCGTCGATCAGAAACAAAGCCTCCTGCTGATTGGCGTCCGCCCCCAGCACCTCCATTTCTGGCATGGCCGCAGCAGTTCCTTTACCGCTTTCTGTACCAGCGGATTGTCACGGTAATAGTCGATTGCCTGGATGGTATCCAGGTCAATGGTCTGCCCGGTCAAAATCGGAAAAGGTCCTTCATAGTCGCTTCCATCTTTCAGCTCAAAGCCAATGCCCTTGATCCCGTTCATTCGCTCTGCCGGAATCTCCTGATAAATGCGAATTGCTTCCTCCAAAGACAGGTTATCGTGGTATTCTCCGAGGTTTGGAAACTCCATACACTCTGCTGCATAATAACAAATGGTTTCTTCCTTACTTACCGCTTCTCCGGCAGGGGTAAGGTCATACTCCTGAATTTCTTCCGGTGAGAGTTTTTCCAGGTATTCCACATAACCAAATGCCTGTACCTTTCCATCCTCGTAGTTTTCCAGTGTTGATGTGAAATGTACCTTGCAGCCCTCTTGGAAGGGATAAACACCCGCATCAGCCGCCGCCTTTGTGATGTAATATCGAAAGGTTTCGGACTCTTTTTGTATTTCCGAGGTGGCAGTGGTCATTTCTTCTTTGGGGTGCAAATCAATCCCACGCTCTTTGCAGATTTCCTTATAGTGGCGCTCAATGTCAGAGATCAAAGTGCCGGAGGTCTTATTGATGGTCTCCAAACTGGCTCTCAGTTCTTTCAGTTCCTTGCCCTGACTCCAGCTGGCAATATAGCCGAAGCTGTTTTCTCCGGTCTCGATGCCAAAATACTTGCAGACTGCATAGGAGATGCTTTCAGCCTCCACTTCCTCCGTGTGGCGGTCTTTCCTCTGTTCCTGCAAAAACTGAGCGAGGGTAGAAAAGCCACCGACAAAATTCAGCCCTTCTTCCTCGGTCAACCGAAGATACCCTTCTTTTGAAAGGTCTAAGGGTTCTGCCAGAATCACAGAGCCTGCATGATTTACACCAACTTGGTCCTCCACATAAATCGGATCGCCGGGGTCATAGTCAGAACCGCGCAGGTCGTAGCAGTAAACGCCCTCCGGCAGAGTATCACGGGCAATCCGCCCATTGGAAAACAGACCGGGTTTATCAAACAGCTCAATCTCCTGATACTTCTCGTCATTGGCAATCTGAATCTTTTTCTGATTGTGGAGCTTGCTATGGGCAATCTCGTGGACTGTGGCCGAAACCGTCTGCACCTCACTCATGCCCTGACGAATGGCGATTTTCTGATGATCGGCAGAAAAATAGCCGTCCGTATCGGCGGCCATTGCTTCAAAAGTGATCGGCACCGGCGCACTGCGGCGCAGAGCCTCTATGAATGCCTCATAATTGGGCACATTTCCGGAAAGGGAGGAAGCAAGCTCCGGCAAAGGTTTCCCGTCAGTCTGGCTCACATCAAAGACCTTGACCGGGCGGAACATGGGGATTTCGATTTCTTTTTCCTCTGTAACGATCTTTCCGTCTTTATCCAAAATCGGAGCCTTGGTATCCGGGTCCAGTTTCTGCTCCTCGATTTTCTTCTTGTACGGTGTGGGGGCGATGATGGTAATGCCATGCTCGCCCTTTTTTACATGACGCTCAAACTGGTCTTTCCACTTATTGTATCCGGCTACCAAAGTGGCGTCCGGCTTCTGCATATAGATGAGCATGGTATTGTTTACCGAATAGCGGTGGAAGCGGGACATGACGGACAGATAGCGCATATACTTTTCACTCTCGAACAGTTCCTTGATGCCCTGCTCGATGCCGTCTGTGATTTCCCTTAGCCTCTCTCGGTTGGTGGGTTTGTTCTCAGCCATGATTTTCAATCTCCTTTCCAAGTGTGTGATTTCTGCTGTGTGTTCTGCAATCCATGCCTTTTGTTCTTCTTCACTTTCATAAAGAAAAAGGTCCAGCAGGTACTCTACATAGGTTTTCTTCTGGATCGCTTCCACAAAACAGGGGTGCGGTTCCTCCTCTGGTGTCCGGGGAGAATTGTCGACCTCCCATTTTTTCAGCAGATAGTAGTAATCGGACAGTACGCGATAACACCGCTGCCGGTCCTCCCGAAACTGCTGTGCCTCGGTTTTCTGCCGGACATACCTCCTGCGGGGAGGGGCCTGACTGTCATAGATCAGGCCAAAGTCCTGTGCCATTTTCTCCGCCGCTTCTTTTGGGGAGAGGTCAAAGAGCTTTGCGGTAAAGTCGATCACATCCCCATCTGCACCGCAGCCAAAGCAGTGGAACCGCTGGTCTACCTTCATGCTGGGGTTCTTATCATCGTGAAAGGGACAGCAGGCCATACCATTTCGTTTGACCTCGATCCCATAAAACTCTGCCGCTTCTCTGGTGCTGACCGACTGCTTGACTGCTTCAAATACATTCTCTGCCATGTGCCTTTAACTGCTGGACTTTCTCACAGGGGGCTGGTATCCGGCGGCTTTCGCACGCTCACTGGCAGCTTTGCGACGCTCGGCACTGTATGGCTCCCTGACTGATACACACCGCTTGGGGACGGTAAAGTTATGGGCGTCCTTTCGGGTGATCTGGTCGGGGTGCTTTTTTGCCAGCAGTTCCAGCTTCTCCATCAAACGGGGATCGTGGGTGTAGACCTCAGCCATTGGTTCTGCCTGGTTATAGAGGAGAATGGTTTCCCGTTCCACTAAAGAGAGCTTCATCGGCTGCCTCCTTTCCGCTGGTCAAATTCCAGCTTGAAGTTGGCGTACTGTCCATCGTCCTCCAAAACCACAGTGGCATCGTAGGTCTTGCCGGTTTTCTCCGAATATAGGCCCGTTACACGGACACGGCCATCGTTCAGCAGTGCAGACACCACAGCCTTAGTCGGCTGTTTTTTCTTGGCAGCCCACCATTTGTTATTTTTCCAGATTGCAAATTTGCAAGAATCATTCTGACAGAAGAAGCCTTTTTGCAGTTCTGCAACTTCACCGCCGCAGCGAGGGCATTTGCCTACCACCTCACGGGGCGGAGTGAACAGGTACTCGGTTCCCTTGATGACCTGATAAGTTCCCACCAGATCTTTCAGCATGGTGCTGATCCCGTCCAAAAACTCCTCCGGGGCAAGCTGCCCGCGCTCGATCTCGCCCAGGCGGTACTCCCACTCGGCAGTCAGAAGCGGCGATTGCAGCTGTTCTGGCAGAACGGTGATAAGGGAAACTGCATCGTGGGAAGGGAGAAGCTGCACCGTTTTCCTGCTCTTTTTTCGTTCCAGAAAACCGGCAGATACCAGCTTTTCCAAAATACCGGCACGGGTGGCCGGTGTCCCCAGACCTTTTCGCTCGGCATCCTCTGGCATATCCTCTTTTCCGGCAGTCTCCATCGCAGACAATAGGGTGTCCTCTGAAAGCTTTTGTCAAGGGGGTGCGTGGATATTTTTCATATTATTTACGCAGATTCTCTCTCTGCTTCTGCCTGAATAATGCGTTTCAATCTGTCCTCAGCAGTCAAACCGCTACTATGATCAAAAAACACTTTGACTTTATAATTTGTTTTGCCTTGCTTAATCACAAAAACTCCATCCGGTTTGTTTTTCTCCGAATGGTTATTTTGGGTGGGTAGTGTACTGTTCACAATATTTGTCATACGATATTCCTCCTAATTAAATGAAAAAAGCCCGACAAGGAAAGGTCTGACAACGAAGTTCCGACAACGGACATCAAAAAACCTTTTTTCTTTATCGGGCGATACTATCTTTTTACTATTTCCTTTTTCTTTATAATATTGGTTGTCATGGTTGTCAGAGAGGGAAAAGTGCCGCAATATCAAGGCTTTCGGGATTTTTGCCCGACAACCAGACCGACAACCGGCTCGACAACCGAAGCGACAACGGGCTTTTATTTTTGCTTCAACCATTCTTCTGGAAGCCCTAACTGTTCCATTTCCTCTGTCGGGATTTCTTGAAAACCATCCATGCTGTTGTCAGGCTCGTTGTCGTTCCTAATACGCTCCCAGCCCTTTTGTCGGCGGTAAGGCTCTGGAAAATACCTCGGATTGCTGAACGCCCTCCAGCCTGTGACAGCGTTATTCATAATGTCATTGATCTCTCGCAGTTCCCATTGTTTCGGTTCGTCATAATCATGCCCCAGTGCTTCTTTGTAAAGCTGTTTGGAGCAAACTATGCTGCCGGAATAGCGTTCCAGATAGTCTAAAATCTGTCCTGCCTTAGTGTCCTCCGGCATAAAGTCCTTTTGGTGGGCTTTCAGATAAGCGTTCATAGCCGGACTGAATCTCAGACGGAAATTGCCGCTTCTGTAAATCTCCATAGCTTCTGCCCACATCTGATTGATATACGCTCTGGAAGCCTGTTCATCTGCCAAAATATGAACCTCAGCCCTTTCAGGATAGACCATAACCGGAACGAAGCGGCGGTTGCCTGTTCTGTCAAGGGGAAGAAAGTCAAGGGTATTAGAAGAACCTCCAAACACACATTGTCGTTTTCTGTCTGCCGGATGTGTTTCATACGGTATCTTATAGGTTTCCTTTTGGCGGCTCAGAAAGGACTTGATTTCTTCAATGCTCTTAGCGTTGGCGGTTGCAATCATTTCCGACATTTCAATAATCCAATGCCCCTGCATTTTGCGGTACACATTTTCATCATCCAGCTTTTTCAAGTCATCAGAGAACCAATCATCATTGACCGCAAGCAAACGGAAGAAAGAGGACTTTCCGGCTCCCTGACCGCCTACAAGACAGAGCATTACCTCAAATTTACACCCCGGCTGAAAGGCTCGTGAGATAGCACCCAACAGAAACAACTTCAATGCTTCATAGGTGTAATCATCTGTATCAGAACCGAGAAAGCGGTGCAGACAGAAGCGTATGCGTTCCGTTCCGTCCCATTGCAGGGCATTAAGAAAATCACAGACAGGGTGGTAACGGTTTTCGTTGGCAATAACCGCAACTGCGTCTATGATTTTCTTTTCTACGGTCAAACCATAGTTTTCTTCAAAATATAGGAGCAGATATTTCACATCCACATCCGTCAATGTCGGGCTGTCACGATACCAGCCGAGGGGCTTCACAATGTCGATTCTTTCGGTCAGAAGATTTTTTCGGATAGCCCCTTTCAAAAGTGGGTCATATTGCAGAACACGCTTATAATTTGCGGCAGTATTATAAACCTTACCTTTCTCGCTCTGCTCTAAGCTGTTTCGGATTTCTTCTACTGTGCATGGTTCTGTCTGCTGACAGTTCTGCAATTCGCTGTTCAAGTTTTAACACCTCCTTTCTCTGTTCTGCCACAAGTGCTTTTCGTTCCTCCAATGAACCATACAGAAGAATATCAAGCAGATATTCGATATAGTTCTTCTTATGCAGTGCTTCTGCAAACAGGGGATTCCATTCCTCATCCGGCTGTTTGGGAGCGTATTTCTTTTCCCATTCTCTAAGAAGATGAAAATAATCCGTCAGCACCTTGTAGCAATGATTTTCTTCTTTTTGATACTTCTGTTCCGGTGTCGGCTCACGAATACGAGGGCGAATACTGGGCTTTTGTCGGCTGTCATAGTTAAGACCAAAAGCTTCAGCAAGTTTGACAGCAGCTTCCCTCAGCCCGATACCGAATAGCTTCGCTGTCAGATCAACAGCGTCTCCGGTTGCTCCGCAGCCAAAACAGTAATAGCGTTCATCCAGCTTCATACTGGGGGACTTATCCGAGTGAAACGGACAGCACGCCATACCTGTGCGACCCACTTTCAAGCCATAGGCTTCTGCGGCTTGTCGGGCAGTAACATTTTCTTTTACAACTTCAAATACATTCATGTGACTCCTTTCCTGAAACGAAAAAAGCACCTGTCATTTTCAAAACGAAAACAGCAAGTGCCTTAGAGTTCCATATTCAATTTTGGGTGCAAAAAAGCAGGAGACCTTTTCAGATTTCCTGCTTAGCAAAGCTGTGAAGATTTAATTGTGGTTGGGTTGCCAGTTATACAAACTGGAATTGAGATTTCATATATTCAAAGGGATTTAATAACTGTTATATTTTATTATCAAATATCTCTCAAGCCCTTGAAAACACTAAGTTTGTCGCAGGTGAGCTTTCCCTTATTGTTTCCCTTGTATTATATTGTCCCATGAGTTTTTACGAACTCTGATAAGGGAAAAAACAAGGGAAAGAAAATCTTATAAAACAGTATAACACAAAATAAAAGTGACATGGTGAACTGATTGAAATGCTTCTGATTTTTGCAACAAATGATTGATTGAACGATAAGGAGATTTGATACGATGAGAACGATATTTGCAGAATACAATCCACAACGCAACAGCATTGATGTTTATACTTCTGCTGGCTATATGCTCCGCATTGACTGCTGGGAAGCGGAGAAGAATTTAACAACTACTCCCGGATCTGACTGTGCATTAAACGCACTTGCCATTGATGAACCACTTGAGTATGCAAGATTGTATCTTGATGGAACGATGCAAATGTGGATAGATGCGGAAGATTCCTTTTAGGTATACGCAAGAAACGGCGGCTCTGATTTCTCAAAACCGCCGTTAGGATAATAACTTAAAATAGGCGCGCAAAATCACCTGCCCCAGCCAGCGTTTTTTTCTTTCCCCGTAGTCGGGGCAGGTTCATGCGCTATGCAATTATTCTTCTTTAGCTTCTATCAAGCCGATATTTTTTGCTCTGCGTTCCACATAGCAGCATATTTTCCGCCTTTAGCCAGCAATTCATCGTGAGTACCGGCTTCAGCAATCTTTCCGCCAGATACCACAAGGATTTGATCTGCATTTTTGACAATGGAAAGGGTATGAGCAATCATTACCACTGTCTTTTTTTCTTTCAGCAGATTGGCGATGGCCCGCTTTACGGCAAGCTCATTTTCAATATCAAGAGATGCTGTTGCTTCATCCAAAAGTAGGATGGGGCTATTTTTCAGGATAGCGCGGGCTATTGAAATTCGCTGACGCTCACCGCCAGAGAGAAGATTTCCATTCTCGCCAGTCGGCGTATCGTATCCCTTTTCCATCTTGCGGATGAAGCCGTCACAGTTGGCCTCCCGGCAGGCGGCTTCGATTTCCTCATCCGTGGCCTCGGGGCGGGCGTGCCGGATATTCTCACGAATGGTATCATCAAAGAGAAATACATCCTGATCTACCATAGAGATTTGTTCCAGTACACGCTCGGCAGCTATATGGTTTATAGGTTTACCACCAATGGAAATTGTTCCGCCTGTTGCCTCGTAATATTTTGCAATCAAATTCAGAATGGTAGATTTGCCGGAACCGGAGTCCCCGACAATGGCCGTGAGCTTCTGGTCTGGCACTGTAAAGGTGGCGTGTTTCAGCACCGGCTCTCCGGGCACATAGGAAAAGTCCACACTATCGAAGGTAATCTCATGGGTAGCTATCTGAAGCGGCTCCATACTGCCAGTTTCCTCCGGCTCGTTCATTACACCCAGGATTTTGTTTTTGGAGATCATCAGGTTTTTATAACTTGTCAGGTCTACAAAAATAGAGTTTGCCAGCTTTGCACAGAACAGGGGCAGCATACAAATCAAAAGGTAGTCCACCGTGTTCAGTGTCCCTGCGACCCAGGGTGCATAGGCCAGCAAGATAACCAGCGGGCAGGACAGCCAACTCAAAATACCAAAGACCGCACCAATAGGAAGCACTTTTGATTCGTACACAAAGCTGATCCGACAGAACTCCCGCATAGCGTTGATAACGGTTTTATTCTTCAAACCACCTACGCCATAGGCCCGGAAAGTTTGAATACCAGACACATACTCCACAATGCTGCTGACATTCTCTGCACAAATATCATTCTTTTCTTTACCATACTTCCGAACCATACGGAAGGAAAGCCACAGTCCAGGGATCAAAAGCAAGTCGGCAATCAGCAGAATAATTCCGGCAGGCACATAAATGGTCATCACAAAAATAATCAGCATGAGCGAAAGTGCAAAACTCTTTGCCATATCACCGATTTTATGGGTCAGGATTTTTTCATAGTTGTTTACATCGCTTGTGATGGTATTGATATAATCGCCGGTCTGTCCCTGGGTAAACCGGGAAAGCGGGATACGCTTCAAATGGTCGCCCATAAAGAGGCGGGTATTCTTGCTGACCTCTGCACCGCCGATCTGCGCTTTGGTATAGCCATAGCTGTAAATCAAGATACGAAGAAGAAAAACCACCGCGATCACACAGGTCAGAACCAGGACACGGTTCATGTCAAATTGTCCCGACCACAAAAACTGCATGACAGAGTAAAGCAGCATAAACAGGCTGCCGGAGAGAAGCCCTTCCAGAACAGTCCCGCCAACGCCAATATAAAAATTGCGGTTCTTTTTCAATACATCATGCTCACTCATGCTGCTCGCCTCCCTCCAACTGATAAGTAATATTCCGGGCTGTTTCGTAGTCCTCCCACGCCTTCCGATAGTAAGCATTGTTCTTTCGGACTTCCTCATGGGTTCCGACACAGGTAATTGTGTGATTTTCAACCACTGCTACACGCTCGCACATCTTCAACGCGCTCAAACGATGGGCTACCACAATGACAGTCTTTCCCTTACAGAGATTTTGAATGGCTTTGTCAATCTCCATCTGATTTTCCGGGTCAGAGGCGCTTGTGGCCTCGTCTAAGATCAAAATGGGGGCATTCTTCAGGATAGCGCGGGCAATGGCAATCCGCTGTTTTTCACCGCCGGAGAAGCGAGAGCCGAAGCTGCCCACCTTCGTGTCATATCCATCCGGCAAAGACATGATGAAATCATCAATCTGCGCCTCTTTTGCGGCGGTCCGTACTTTTTCCAGAGTGGCGTTACTGCCCATGCGGATATTTTCTAAAACGCTGTCACGGGTCAGGAAGGTCTTTTGGAACACAATGGCGACATTTTTTAGGATAGTATCATAATTAAGTTCCTTTACATTTTTCCCGCCAATCAGCACTTCGCCCTCCTGCACATCATAGAACCGAGAGATCAGCTCAATCACGGTACTTTTACCGGCACCAGACTGTCCCACAAGGGCCATGCGTTCACCATCTTTAATTTTGAGATTAACGCCTTGCAGTACATCGGTCTTGCCATCATAGGAAAACCGAACATTCCGAAGTTCAATATCGTGATTTTGGGGAAAGTCCGCTCCACCCTCATAAATTGGAATATCCAATATCTCTTTGGTCTTAGTAACAGCGTTCAGCACATTGGCAAAATTAGTCCCCAGTTCCTGTAGGGGGCGTATTTCCGTCAGATACATGGAACCTACATAGACGAACAGCAAAAATGCGCTGGCAGCCAGTGAGCCTTTCAGGAAAAACATTCCGCCGATTGGAACCATCATCAACATCCCACATTCGATGATAACAACAAAGGCCGCATAAGGTGGCCCCATGCGCCGGGAAGTTTCATTCCACATGGCGTTTTCTTCCTGGATAGCGTCTGAAAACTTTTGAAACGATTTGCTCCCCATGTTATAGGCTTTAATCAATTTCATGCCGCTGATGTACTCAATCATAACCGAGTTCAGTGTGGTAATGGAGTGATTGGCCCGTTCCATCAGGTCATCCGTATTGCGGAACATCATCCCCATTACAACAACAGCAAGGATCAGCGGAACCAGGGAAATCAATGCCAGAGGAATATTGACGGTCATCAGATAAATAAAGATGACTACCGGCCCCACCAGATAGCACACAAGGTCAGGAAGGTTATGGGCCAGAAACAGCTCCAACTTTTCAATATCTTCATTCAGAACCGTTTTTATGTCCCCGGTGCGCCGTTCATTCAAGGCCCCTAAAGGCGCTCTGGCCATGTGTTCTGCAACCATGCAGCGCACTTTGAAAAGAGCGCCATAGGCCCCTTTGTGGGCTGCTACGCCGGAACAGCCAAACAGGGCAAACCGCAAAGTTACCGCCACTGCAATCATTACCACGGTATGTACAACAAGTTCCTGCGTGCAGGTATGATTGAAGGTGGCGTCCATCAGCCGGTAAATTCCAATGTAAGGGACGATAATGCAAAGACCGCTGACCGCCGATAGAAAAATTGCCAGGAACAGCCAGATTTTTTGCTCACCGGCCCAATGGAGCAGCAAAGCTACTCTGTTTTCTTTTTTCTGTTTCATAGATCACCTCTCCTTTCCATCTGAAACAGAGAACAGCTCTCTCAATTTCGGGAGGGCATCCATTGTAACTGGTACATCATCGGGCATTTCGCCCTCGTCAAAATGCAGGACACGGGAGCAGGTACGGCAGACAAATTCAAAATCGTGGGTGACAATGAAAATGACTTTTCCCATATTGGATAATCGCCGGATCAATCCTGCAACCTGCGTCATACTGTCAAAGTCAAGGCCGCTGGTCGGTTCATCAAATACAAGCAAGTCTTTCCCACAAATCATGCTGACAGCTACAGCTACTCGCTGCTTTTGACCGCCGGAAAGCGTGTTTGGATGTTGTTCTCGATATGGGGAAAGTCCCAGTTCTTCCAAAGTTGCATTTACCAGCGTTTGGTCTGGATTTCGGATGCCAAAGGAACATTCTGCTTCTACGCTGTCAGCGAAAAGCTCATAGTTCACATCCTGCATGACCATATAAGAGCGTTGCAGCCTTTCCTTACGCTCAATCGGCTTGCTTTCCCACAAAAATTGTCCATCGCAGTCTTTGTGAAGCCCACAGAGAGCGCGAGAAAATGTAGTCTTTCCGGCTCCATTGTGGCCGACCACGCCAATCACTTCGCCCTTTCCTGCGGATAAGCCAATATCATGCAAAATGGTTCGCTTCTTGTAACGGAGCGTCACATTCCGTAGCTCTAATACCGGGATAGGGGCAATCGAGTGGGGTTTAGGTGGGAACACCGCCCGAAGATCAACTGCCCGCAGGCCCATGCGTTCACGCTCCTGTTCCGACAGCTGTCGAAATTCTTCCGGGGTATAAATCCCTTTGATTTCTCCTTTTTCCAGATAAACAATTCGGTCGGCCAGTTCCATCAGGTAGTACAGCCGGTGTTCTGCTATCAAAACCGTTTTGCCCTGCTTTTTTATCAGCCGCAAATGCTCTCTCAACTCCTGAATGGAAGTCATATCCAAATTGGAGGACGGTTCATCCAGCAAATAAATCTGTGGGTTCATAGCATAAACAGAAGCGAAGGCGATTTTCTGCTTTTCACCGCCGGACAACTCAAAAATATTCCGGTTCCGCAACTTTTGAATACGCAGATCGTCGGCTGTCTGTTCCACTCGCTCTATCAGCTCTTGTGGAGGACGAGCCTCGTTCTCAATGCCAAAGGCGATCTCGCTGTCTGTGTCCACATTGAAAAACTGTGTCCGTGGATTTTGGAAAACGGAGCCGACCTTAGCGGCAATCTGATACATAGGGATATTGCTGATTTCCTGACCATCTACCAGCACACGGCCATGAAGTTCCCCTTGATAAAATTGAGGAATTAAGCCGTTCACCAGCCGTGTGATCGTTGTCTTTCCGCACCCACTGCGGCCACAGAACAGGACACATTCTCCGTCCGAAATTTTCAAATTGATGTCATGCAGCCCGCCATGTTCCTGCCCCGTATAGGAAAACGATACATTTTCAAACTCAATCAACCAATCACACCTCCCCGCACACATAATTCAAAAATCAGATAAGCTACGGCAACGGCCATAACACCCCAATCGGCAACTCCGCATTTTATCTGGACAAGACAGGTGCGTGGATTGGGATTTTCAATTCCACGAGTGACAGAAGCAACAGAAAGATCATCCGCTGCTTTTGAAGCTGCCATCAACAAAGGCACATAAATACACTCAACCGTCATGCCCGGATGTGCTAAAAAGCCCGCCAGAGAAGGTGAAACATCTCTCATCCGCATAGCGTCCTTGATATATCGCCAGTCCTCTTGAATAGTTGGAATGTACCGCAGCATAACTGCCATAGGAATTACTAACTTTTTGGGTGCGTGGACACGGTTCATAGCAGACAGGAACTCATTGACTTTTGTAGTAGTCAGAACAATCCCAGCCAAGGTTCCGCACGCATAGACCTTATGAAACAATCCTAAAAAGGCAATAAACATTGTCCGCAGCGTGCCTGTCATTTCTGCCATGATCCAAACTGTCAGGACACAGATGACCGCATAAAAGCATACAGCCTTAATGACATATTTCCACTTTCCAAAGAAAGCACCCAATATCGCAATCAGCATAACAAGGACAAATTGATATGCAAGTGAAGGAGCGAACATGGACGATAAAACACATATAAGAATAAGAAAGAGCTTGGCCCGTGGGTCGAGCCAAAGCCCTTTCTTGTGGCGTTTACCGCTCATTCTGTAATACCTGCTTTTTCAAACTGCTTTTTCAGCATTTTGCAGCCTACAAAAGCGCTGATTGCAGATGTAATGATAACAGCAGCGAACATGGCAATCAGGATGCCGGTATTTGCAGTTGCCTGCATGGTGTCGATGTAGCTCTGTTCGGTTCCGTTTCCCAGCATAGTCTGTGCCCAGCCGTTGGGGTCAACAAAGAACACGATATACGAACCAGTGCCGCCGAGGGAGAACAGGATATAAGACAGGCTGTTGAGTTTTTTGCTTTTGTACTGCCCTGCACCAGCAACAAAGTCCGCGACAATCGCCATGATCAGATAGCCCAATGCAAAAGCCCAGTGCATACCGGTCACGAACCAAATAATACCCATGATAACGCCCATTATAGAAAGGCTCCAACGCTTATGTACTTTTGCAATCAGCAAAAGATAAATGGGGCCAGCAAGCAGCCCACCTCCTGCTGGCATGAAAAAAGTAAGTACAGGATTCGTTGCAAAAAAGACACCGCCCACCAATACAAAAACAAATAACAGTGCAGTAAAAATACCTGTTGTTACAAGGTCTTTCACTGTCAGACCTTTGTTCATAGAATTTACTTGATTACTCATTTTGACCTCCTACCTTTCATTGTCTTGACTCGACAAGTGGTTTGTGATATTCTTCGGTTAGATAGTTCTAACCACTGTCTAATACAATACGCATTTATCGAACAACATTCAATAGGTCCCGGCGATGTTCGTCTGTTCCTTTCAAAAGTTCGTCTAATCGTTGCAAAAAGGAGGCGGTCTGTTTTCATGTCTGAAATTATTGACCAGTTTTATACACCGTTGCTGATTAAACACGGTTTTATCCATGACCCAGACAACCAGCAATATGGGGCATTAGGTGACTGCTGGAAACTTTCTCCCGAAGTTGGAGAAGGCTCCTACTGGACTTATGGACAGAAAGACCTATATGATATTAAAATCCACAACTTTTCCTTCCACGAAGATTTCATGTTGGAATGTTCCCTGCCGGAATGTCTGAGTATCACTCGGTATGACTCTATTTCCGGGGAGGAATTATCTCCATACCGTAGGCTGTCTGCCGGTTGTATCAAAACATTTATTGGAGGCTACGCTCCATACAAGGCTTTGATACATAAAAATATTCCAATCCGTTCGGTTGGGATTGAGATTGCACCGGCATATTATGAGGACTACCTGAAAAAACTGTACCCAGAGGCACAGATCAATCCTGTGGATGCATTTCGGAAGATCGACCAAACTTCCGACTTTCCAGAAATGTCACGGTTACTCACAGAAATCAAAGACTATCGCGGGGAAGGGATTGCCGCAAAACTTTTTTATGAGGGTAAAGTCGCAGAAGCTGTTTCAATGGTGGTGGAATATCAGAAGAAACATCCTGATAAACCAGCCCATAAGCTCTCTCAACAGGATATTGAAAATCTCCAAATAGTTGCCGCTTATCTTAGCGATCACTATGCTTTTGATATTCCTCTGGAACGGCTAACACAGATTGCCTGCATGGGAACAACAAAGCTCAAAAGCTGTTTTAAGAAATACTACGACTGCACCATCACGGAATATGTTCAACAGCGGCGCATGAGCCAAGCAGAATATCTGCTGGCATATACAGAGCTGACAGTCGGGCAAGTTGCCCAAACAGTAGGCTATTCCACTTCAAGCCGATTTGCAGAATTATTCCGAAAAAGCACGGGATTGTTGCCACTGGAGTACAGAAAAAACGCACAGCGAAAATAAAATGAGTGCCAGAGGAAACTCTGGCACTCGTGAAATTTTTCACCCACATTCTAGTCGGGCTTAGCCATGTGTGGAATATATACGGAATGCATCGTCAATATTCCACTGCTGCTTGCGGTTGTTACCAAGATAGTGAGAGCTCATCTGAACACAAAGTTTCCATTGCCCTTTTTCGTACCTAAACGAAGTAAGATTTCATGTGCATGCTCATCACTGAATTTTTAGAATAATCTGTCCTAGCACGAAAGTAAATATGAATAGTTTCTAATAGTTTTTTAATAATATCCTCTGGCTTCTTGCCATCCTTTTACATACCACCTAATTCCAACATATACCAGTTGCACCAATAATAAGAGAAATAGCATATTGATCGGCAAGACTGTCTTTATCCAATCTCCAAAGTAGATTGCTATTTCCAGGCTTATAAGTGTTACCAGTATGGTAATCATATCCCAACAGTATTTCTTATATAGCCCTGCAATCTTTATCCCTATAAACGCTACAAGTATTCCCGCACCCACCAGACATCCACCGCAAATCAATATTCTTATCAGCCAGTATATAATTCCGGCAATGACAGGATTGGATATTCCATTACTAATCTGTGCCACATTCTTTCCTATCAGTGCAATCCAGCCAGCAATAGTCTGTGTGAAAGTTCCGATTGCACCAAAGAATATTCTGCAATCAGAAATAAATACCTTTGACTGTATCATCTGAAAAAGAGTAGTTGATGCGGAATACCATATCAGCAGAAACATCAATGCTTCATACATAGCTGTTTTTGCTTTATATCTGCCTGCCATTTTTTCTCTCTGCGTATCATACCTTTCCTTCGCTTTCAGATAAGCTGTCTGGTTACAATTCCTGCACTTTTGATAGAGCACCGACTTTTCAACCGGTATCTCTACTTTTTTCTGATGGGAGAGTGCATAATCCCGTTCCTGTTCTGCCTGTCTTAGCTTATCGCGACATTCCTCTATCATGTCCTTTGCGGTGAGCGTTTTCTCTTTCTCGCTCTGCAATAATTCTTTTGTTTTCCTCAAGTCGTTCTTTAAGGCTTGAATGTTCCCTGCTCTGTTCTCGCTGTTTAACCTCTCGTTCAAGGTCAGCGATTCGTCGAGCTGCATTTTCAGTTCCCGGATAGTCCTGTCTTTCTGGTCGAGTTCTTCCTGCATCTGCTCCGTCAGCATTAGCAGTTCTTCCAGTTGATCGTCGCTCTTTGAGTTTCTTAATTCGTTCATCAATCAACCTTCCTTTCTCTAATTGCTGTTCAAGTTCAGTAATTCGCTGTTCTGTTTCTGCAATAGCCGGTTCTCGCTGTTTAATTTCTGTGCCAATTCCTGCCATTGCTGATTTTCGTCTGTGAGTTTCTGTATCTGGTCTGTCTTTTCTTCCAGAAGCATCAACAGTTCTTCTGTATTCGGTAAGATTTGTAGCAGCTCTGACAATTCTTTCTCTAATTGCTGCAATCGTTCTTCCTGCTCCTGAAAGCACATCAGCTTCTCGTCCTTTTCCTGTATCTCCTGAAGCATCTCTGCCATGATATTCTGCTGTTCCTCTATCTGTGTAATCATTGCTTCCATCATGGGAATTACTTCTTTGCTTTCTTCTAATGTCATTCAACCACTCCTTCCATATTGACAATGCACCGGATACCTTACCAAAGGTTGTGATTACCTTTTGCAGCAGTGCATTTTGTTTTTTTATCATCTGGTTTTCCTCGACCTTCCATGAACCTTTCCTTATCTGCCCGGTGAGATATTTTTCCTCAATCTTCCTTGCATCTGCACCCTCATGAATCGTAGGGACTTTCAATTTGCCCTGTCTTTCATAAGAGCGGTGGTCAATCTGATTGTCTATGGATAAATGCCGGTTACACATCCTAGCCCATTCGCTTCGCCATAACTCACAATTCTTTGGATCATTCCAGCCGGTAGCATCGGTCAGAACCCGTTTCCATTGTTTTCGGTTTCTTGCCCCGACTTTCTGTACTCCGTTTTCATCAAGTACCGGAATGCGGATTCCATGCCGGTCAGGATTTTTCTTATCCTGCCACCAGTCCGGGTGGGATTCATCAACCACGATATTTCCGTCAGTATCTCTGACAAAATCCCAGTCCTTGACTTCTTTGTTGCCCCATGAATGATCCGGATTGAATGGTCGCATGGTTACAAGTAAATGCACATGTGGGTTTCCATCACCCTTATCGTGTATGCTCCAGTCGGCACACATTCCCTTATCTACGAAAGTTTTTTGAATATATTCGGTTGTATAATCAATCTGTTCCTGTCTGCTCCATTCTTTCGGTAAGGAAAATTCAAATGAGCGTCCAAGCTGTGCATCTGCATTTTTTTCTATCTTCAAGACCTCATTCCATAACCGCTGTTTCTGAAATGTGATTTTAAATTTTTCCAGTGCGGCTTCTTTATCGTCCGCTCTTTTATAACGGATAGACTGTTGAACCCTTTTTATATTTTCTTCCGGTACATGCAGCCATTCAGGAGGTGCATTTTCGCACATCATCAGACTGGTGTAGACGACTTCCTTTTTGGAAGTATAGTAACTGATTCTGCCTGTTTCCTCATTCTTCATCACATCTCCATTAAGATATGCCGATGCGGATATGACAGATTTTCCTTTACTGCGCCCGACAATCTTTACTGTAAAGTGAAATATCGCCATGATACGATTCCCCCTTTCTGCCGTATCCGGCATTGATTTCCGACAGCATCTTCTTCTGGTTTGGCAGAAGTGAAGCTGTCGGAACGCCCTCTGCGCAAGAGTGCCCCCTGCGGCATGAGCAGGTCTGGCTGAAAGCCCCGCCGACGGAACGCGCCCGGCAAGCGTAAGCGCAGACCGGTTGCCACTTGTGGCAAACTTATAAGGACGACCTCTGGTTGTCCATAAGTGCGCCCTTCATTCAAAGGCAATGAAGGGAATGGAAAACCCACTCCCTCCGCCATTACACTTCCTCCATGTCTGTAACTAATTCTTTCTGCATCGCTTTTGAGAAAAACTTCCCGTTTGTTTCCTGCATTTTTAAGAAGCCTATCAACTTTGGTAAATCTTCCTCCTCAATCGGACAGCCAAGAACCGATTCCACCGCTCCTCCAATCTGACAGAGCCTGTGGGTTCGTTTTTTACTTTCTTCCGCTTTCTTTCTCTTTTCCAGTTCCTTCCGCTGTGCTATGAGCTTTTTTGTAGCTTCAATGCTTTCCTGTTCCTTTTTCTCTAATGCACGTATTCTTTCTTCATAAGTCTTTGTTGATTTCGCCATATCGTCTTCATCCTTTCTTTTTCCGATAAACAACAGTTCACGGTTGCATATCAGGAGAAGCACATGGTATAATCCTCTTGCGTGTAGGTATATCATGGCTTCAGTCTGATAGAACCTTTGGCGGTTTCGTAGGAAGCCGCCTTTTTAAGTTGCCACATTTCTTGTGACAGCTTTTACATTTCCTTTATCCCTCAGATCTCGCCCCTCGTTGGCTTCCATGAACTTTTCCAGAATGTCAGTTTTAATAAGGACTTTTCTTCCGACTTTTAATACCGGAAGCTTCTTCCATTCAACCAGCTTTCTCAAAGTGTTTCTGCCAATTCCTGTATAGTCGGCTGCTTCCTCAATGGATAATGCAATCTTTCTTTCCGTCATCTTGTCACCTCCTTGCAAATTGCATTATGCAATTTTTGTTGTGCTGTTAGTATAGCGGTTTTATATTGCGTTGTCAAGCGTTATGAAATTTTAAAAATAATCATTAAATTGCATATTGCAATTATGCAAGGTACATGCTATAATTCATACATACCGAAAAAGGAGGCAATCAGCATGAAAGATAAAGAACTACGCAAGCTGATAGGCAGCAGGGCAAAACAGCGTCGTCTGGAATTAAATCTGACACAGCCTTATGTTGCAGAGAAGATGGGAGTTACCGCTTCCACAATCCTGCGTTATGAGAATGGTTCGATTGACAATACCAAAAAGATGGTGCTGGAAGGTCTTTCGGAAGCACTTCATGTATCTATTGAATGGCTCAGAGGTGAAACCGATGAATACAAAACCGATATTACGGATAAGAAAGAATTACAGATTCGTGATGCAATGGGCGATATTCTCAAACAGTTACCTCTCGACCTTAATAAAAAGGAAGATGCTTTTTCAAAAGATTTACTGCTGTTAATGTTAAAGCAATATAACCTGTTTCTGGAATCATTCCAGTTTGCCTGCAAGAATTACAAGGGCAGCACGAATGAATCGGATATTGCAAAGGTAATGGGGTTTGAATCGAATGATGAATATAACGAGATTATGTTTCTCCGGGAGATCACCCACACTGTTAATGCCTTTAACGACATGGCAGATATCGTAAGGCTTTATTCCAAGAAACCGGAAATGGCAGAACAAAGGCTTGAAAATCTTTTATCAGAAGTTTTGTATGAGGATTCCGATTCGGTATAGAACGACAACCGGAGTTATGATACAATGAGCACGAGCGAGTCAGGCTGTTTACAGATTTGACGAGCGGCGAATTGGCTTATGGACTTGTCCATAAGATGCCTACACGCAAGAAGCATTTCATCAGTTCCGATTGTCTGATATCGAAAGGAGACACACGATTATGGCAAAAGGATCTGTAAGAAAAAAAGGAAAGAAATGGTACTACCGCTTCTATGTAGAAGATGCAAGCGGCAATCTGGTTCAGAAAGAATACGCTGGAACAGAAAGTAAAAGTGAAACGGAAAAACTGCTCCGTCAGGCAATGGACGATTACGAAAGCAAGAAATTCATTGCAAAGTCGGAAAATATTACAATTGGAGAATTACTTGATATATGGGCAGAGGAAGAATTAAAGACCGGTACGCTCAGTAATGGGACAGTCCAGAATTACCTCGGTGCCATTACCAACATCAAGAAGCATCCAATTTCAGAGAGAAAGTTGAAAAATGTAACATCTGAGCATTTACAAGCCTTCTTCGATCTGCTTTCCTTTGGTGGCACTTATCCAGATGGTTCAGAAAGAAAAGGTTATAGCAAAGATTACATTCGTTCTTTCTCGGCAGTATTACAGCAGTCATTCCGATTTGCAGTATCACCAAAGCAATATATCACTTTCAATCCGATGCAGTATATTAAGCTGAAATACCAGACGGATGAGGTTGACCTGTTTTCCGATGATGACATGGATGGCGATATACAGCCAATTCCACGAGAGGATTATGAAAGACTGATTGAATTTCTACAGAATTACAATCCACCGGCAATACTTCCAATCCAGATAGCTTATTATGCAGGACTTCGTATCGGTGAAGCCTGTGGTCTGGCATGGCAGGATGTGAATCTTGAAGAACAGTGCCTTACAATCAGACGCAGTATCCGATATGATGGTTCAAGGCACAAGAATATCATCGGACCAACCAAACGAAAAAAGGTAAGGATTGTTGATTTTGGAGATACACTGGCAGAGATTCTTCGCAATGCCCGAAAGGAACAACTTAAAAACCGAATGCAGTACGGAGAACTTTACCATAAAAACTACTACAGAGAAGTAAAAGACAAAAACAGAGTTTACTATGAGTTCTATCATCTGGACGGAACAGAGAATGTTCCAGAAGATTATAAGGAAATATCCTTTGTCTGCTTAAGACCGGATGGAAGTTTGGAACTGCCAAGCACGTTAGGAATTGTTTGCAGGAAGATTGCTCAGAAACTGGATGGATTTGAAGGATTTCATTTTCACCAGTTGCGACACACCTACACAAGCAACCTTCTGGCAAATGGAGCAGCACCAAAGGATGTGCAGGAACTGTTAGGGCACTCAGATGTCAGTACCACCATGAATGTCTATGCACACTCTACAAGAAAAGCCAAGCGGGAATCTGCAAGGTTACTTGATAAAGTGGCAGGCAATGACTAAATAAAACTTTCCCTTATTTCCCTTACGATTATCTCATAAGGGCAAAAATAAGGGAAAATACATATCGTTTCGCTAATGCACAGGCTGGAAAGCCTGTAAAATAGGGAAAGTTAGAAATATATTTCGGCAAACTGGAAATTTTCTTTTTAGAATGAATTATTTAATTTCTACAATAGCACCATATTTCGTATGCGGAAGATATTGTACCTTTAAATAAGTATTTTTATCAATATACCTTGAAAATACTGTGATTTCGATTTCATCATCTTTAACTTTATCATATAGAAAAATACTTCTTCTTTCAGAAGATATATCTGCACCACCATGAGATTGTTCAGTTACATATCCTTCTGCATAACTATACTGTTTGTTTATGATGTAAGGCATATCTAAAACAAAATCTTTCAAATATAAGATTAAAAGAATAGCTACTATAACAAGAATGGTATTAGCCAATCGAAGAAATATTATATCATTTTTTCCAGTATATTCTTTTTTTATCGCTTCTTTATCAAAAAATATCGAATAGATAAGTTTTCTTTTTTTAATTAGATAGATAATGCAAGCAATTAACGCTATAACAAATAATGAAACTCTTATAAACAATCTAAATATAGCAAAATCCATAATATCATCCCCTTAAACTTCAAGTTTGTTGCTTACATTATACTTCATCAACCTAAAGAATGGAAGATTTTTTCTTGCCTCCCAAAGCAAAAGCACCTGTCATTTTCAAAACGAAGACAGCAAGTGTCTTAGAGTTCCACATTCTATTTTGAGTGCAAAAAAGCAGGAGAACTTTTCAGATTTCCTGCTTAGTAAAGCTGTGAAGATTTAATTGTAGTCAGTTTTTCTTATACCATCCGAAATTTATACTTTAATGTTCTCTCATAACAAAAATCAATTTTGTCCTCCAACAAAAATACCGTTTGGGGGATTATCCCATATAAAATTATCCTCAGCCACTTCGCTCTCCAATGCAATTTCAATTTTATATATCCCCACATTTTGAGCATTTTCATCATCCTCACTATACATATAAAAATTCATACAATACCGTTCCTTCTCTGTCAATATGAGATACATACCATCCAATTCCGTTTTCCTTTTACCATAGTTGCTTTCACTTGATGATGCACAATCGCCCTCAAAACTTTGGATACTGCCCTCAATATAATCGAAAAAAGCAGAGATTTCAGTGTCTAAATTCTCAATGTTCTTTTTGCTTTCTTCGGAAAATAGAGATTTGAGTTTCTCTGAATCCTGTTGCTTACATGCCTCGATAATTTGTTGACACATCTTATCCGTTTCATTTTGTTCAGAGCTAAACCAGTCATTGAAATATTTGTTAGAGCAGCCTGTTAAACCGAGTATAATAATCACACTGGAAAGCAACAATACTTTTTTCATATAATTACATCCTTTACTGAATAATTGCAAAATCACTTATTGGATTAAGGTCATTACAAAAAATTTCTTACTATCATTATACTTCATCAACCTAAAGAATGGAAGATTTTTTCTTACCTCCCAAAGCAAAAGCACCTGTCATTTTCAAAACGAAAACAGCAAGTGCCTTAGAGCTCCATATCCTGTTTTTTGCTTTTTGCCTGATCCGTCCGGCTGACTTCACGCTCTGCAATTTCTTTCTTTTTGCGGCTCAACTGCTCTATAATAGAATTTTTGGCTTTCTTCTTGATTTGCTCCGTTCCGGCTTTTTTGACCTCCGGTTTCATCAGCGTGGTTTGGATTTTCTGAATGGTTGATTTCATAGCGTTTGTGATTCTGGCAATCACGCCATCCAATCGTTTCACTGCATACTCAACTTCTTTCTTTGAAGCCTTACGCTCAGGGGAGAGAACCCACGCTTTAGACTGCTCCACCAGCTTAATATCCTCCTTGTGCGTTTCCAGTTTTACAGTATCAGCAACGACCTCAACCGCCTTGTCATAGGCAATATCGGCAACCTCGTCCACCAGAGCTTCCACATCTTCAATCTTCATCGTGAGTTCTTCCAACTTTTGCTCCTGTGCTGCCAGTTGCTCCTTTTGCTTGAAAAGAATATAGTCCTGTTTTTCCAGATAAGCACGACCACCATATTCCGGTTCTTCTTCCAGTTGTAAGCCATGCTTTTTCGCCACATCAAACAACAGCACTCGGCAGGCTGAATCGAAAGTCATCTTGCGGTTATTTTTTCTTCCGACAGGCTTCTCCGGTTCTGGCAGTTCAAACCCCAGTGCTTCCAAAGCCTTTTCCTGTTGTGGGGCAATCTCCCCATATTGATTTTCACAGTCGAACACATGACGCTCGTGAATATGAGGGGTGCTTTCATCCAAGTGCAGTGCCCAATTCAGGATATGGACATGAGAGCCGAAACGCTCATTTACGATTTCCATAAATTCTGTGACGATCTCAATGAGCAGTTCTGGTGGAACATGATTATCAAGCGTTCCAATCTGATAGACCGTTTCCTCTGGGCAGGTCTTTTTGCTTTTGAGCAAATCTCCGGTTTCCTTATTTCTTTCAGGGTGTCGGTTCTTCACATTTCTTTCGTTCTGTCCGGTCACAAAATCACGATACCGCTGACGATAAAAAAGCTGTTCCACATCTTCAAAAGTGGCAGACAGCTCATTTTCCTTTTCGGGATTTTTGAAATTGCGGAAGCCATTGTAACAGTCCCAATAGAGATTTTGTTTGGCTCGTTCTTCGTCAATGTGTTCGCTGTTGGCAATGTCAAAACTGCGGTCATTGTGCTTCGGATTATAAACGCCATTCTTTCCGGCTCGTCCATTGTGCCTTGTTAATTTCACATGAGTTCCTCCTTCTTTTTGATTTCCCCGACAGGGGAGAAGGGCAGCGAAGCTGATTCCTTGCGGCTTTCTGCGTCAAGTAATACCCAGTACTAAGTGGCGAAACGCCACTTAACTGGGCAAGGCTGCCACCCTTGACCTGCACAGGGGTATTGCATTCCCTGTACCCATGCACAAAGGGTTGCACCCTCTGTACTCCCGCCCGAACAAACTGACTTCGCCCCGTCCCAAGCTCTGTCAGTTCCTTCGGTTTTACAAAACAGTCCACCGGACTATTTTGCAAAAAGAAAAACCGACGCATGATCGCTTTACGCTCAATACATCGGTTTCTTCATCTGACCTTAACGGTCATATTCAGTTGTGGCAGATTAGACAATTTGAAAAATTACTCTGGCATATCTACTGAATAACTTAGATTGTTTCCTCTCTTGTCGCTCTTTAAATCATCATAATACCATAGATACATCGTTCTGTCATATACATTGATTTCAATAACACCATCTGGCTTTTGACCTTCTACTTCTAATGAGTAAATTTCCTTATCATGTGCATAGCCAAAAACAAATCTGGTATCTGGATAATTTGGATTCAAGTCCTGTTGAAAATCACTTAATTTTAAAGATGAATGAATTAGTTCTGTAATATCAGATATAAGAATGCTATCCGCTTTAGTTGTAACCGGTGTAGCATTCATAAACGCATATTGTACAGTTGCTTCCTCCACCTGTTTTTTGCAGCGTGCCATCACAAAACCTTGAACGGGATCATTATCGCTTCCTGCCCGATAGAAAATCGTATCATACTGTTTGCCATTCCATATATGCAATATTTCATCAACATGATTAAGAAAATCTTCTGGAACAGAAAATTCTTCATTTTCAGTATTCAAAGGAGAATTCAAAATAGCTTCTTCGACAGAACTATAATATATGAGTTCAGAATCCTTTTTATCGTAATCGCTCAAATTGAATTCGACATATGCATTGTCTTTATTGTCATCTTCCGGAACATAAGTATAGCGACCATTTTCAATATGGTCATCATAATCAACAAACAGTCCAATACATATCAGTGCTGCAAAAATCAAAAAGACTATTCCTATAATGATTAGCAATATTTTCAAAAATTTTTTCATACAAAAGTCCACCTTCTTGCTTCATTTCAGTAAATTATATCATACCGATATGAACAATTCAATTTACACTCTATCAAGTAGTTTTTTTACTTACCTGTAACGCACATTTCTGCAAAATCCATAGTCCCCGATACTTTCCTCACAGGCGATAGGCAACGGTCAAAACATCAGGTCTGCACCTGACATTTTAACCGCATATCAGCCCTGATTATCACATTATCCCTGCTGGCTGTTCAGCCCATGCTTTTTCGCATATTCGCTGGCTTTCTGTCTGCGTTCCTCACTGTAAGGCGGCAAGAAACGGATAGACAGACGGGACTTTGCCAGCTCATAAGAAACACCGCCTTGAACATTGGATTTTTCCAGTCGGCAAAGGTCAGGATACTTCTTAGCAAAAGCAGCCAACCTCTTTTTCAATCCGGCGTTGTGGGTGTAGATATTTGCCTTGTCCTCGCCCTCATTAAAGAGAACGATTGTTTCTTTCTCAATCTTCGTCAGTCTCGCCATAGCAGCCCTCCCTATGGTTTTTCAACACACGCAGCTTGCAGTAAAAGCAGCGATACCACCTTTCAACACCCTCAGCACTCAGCTTAACGGAAAGCATATAAAACAGCTTCTTCGCCACTGGATCGGGTACAAGGGCAGCTACCATACGCAAACGCTCAACAGTTGCTTTCAGGTTCGGACAGCCAAAGGCATAAAGGGCTTCCATTTCATTCCGGTTCATCTTCATTGTGTTTTCCTCCTTAAAGTTTGATAAATGAAAAGCGACAGACACTTCATAAGGAAATACCTGTCGCTTCGTTTACGATATAAATTTGTTGGTTTTGGACTTGATAAAATCAGCAGTAAATCATTTCCTGTCTGATGATTTCTTCGGCTCGGTTACGGATAGAGTTCATGGACTGTACCCACAATATCTGATTGGCTGCTTTCATGGTTTCGGTCACACCCTCGGCTTGTTTCATCTGCTCAATGATAAGGCTGCACCTTTCCGTTGCCTGTTCGTTCAGGTCAGCAAGGTAAGTATGCAGTTCGCCGGATAAACAGAGGGCAGAGAACCTTGCAGGGTGGTACTGCTCTAAATATGTCCTGTGCAGTCTGCCCCACATACCGATAGGGCGGTGTTCCTCCGGCAGCTTCAAGTCCGGCACATAGTAATCGCCCACAAGAACATAGTCCAGACCGTTGCTTTCGTCATGGATTCGTGGTTTCAATTCTGTCATGCTATTTTTTCTCCTTTCACTTTTTGCCGATTTGATTTGCTTGTGGCGTTCTGTTCAGCACACAGCTTGCTATCAGAATTATTTTCTTCTGCTATACGCTCATGCTCCGCAAATTTTTTTGATTTCTCACGAATCTTTTTCATATACTTACGATTGGATTCTCGTTTTCTGCGAAGTCGATCTGCTTCTTTTTCAGCAGCAATCCTTTCTTCCTCTGTTGGTTCATGCTGCTCCACAGGTACTTGAAATTGCCCGACATAGTTAAGATATATCTCCACCTCTGTGGTGCGGTCTGCACCTTTTCCCTGTGGCTCGTGAACCAGTATTTTATCTATAAATTCATTTATCATGGCAGGAGTAAGCTCTGTAATGTTCTCATACTTTTTAACCAGCTTTAGAAAACGCTCCACATTATTTTGACCGCCTATAATTCGTTGCATATCAGCGGTGTCAGTCTCAATAATCTTGTTTAGCTCGTTCTGCTCATTTTCATAATCAGTAAGCATACTCTGAAAAAGCCTGTCCGGCAATCTTCCAATTACGTTATCTTCATAGATTTTCCTGATAAGCATATCCAGTTCGTGAACTCGCTTCTGATTTCTTTCAATGCGTTTTTTTACAGTTTCAGAAACAGCAATATCTTTCATCGCCGATTCTTCTTGCAGAGAATAGACAAACTCCTGCTCATTCAAAGAAACATAATGGCAAGTCTCTTGTATGGTTTTCAGAATGATGCTTTTAAGTGCTTTTGTTGAAATATGGTGGCAAGTACAATGCCGGTCATACTTCTGATAAGCAAGATTATAAGTGGAACATTCATAACAATCTGCCGGATTTGAATGGCTTATCCGCTTTTCGCCTTTGGTAGTATAGTATATTCTTTCACGCCCTTTTCGTTGCCTGTGATTATACATCGGCGCACCACAGTCAGCACAGTAAATCTTTCCGGTTAGAACATTAGGCTCACCCATAGGGTCTGCTTTTCTTACATTCTGTCTTAACTTTTGAGCAAGCATCCATGTTTCTTCATCGACAATAGGCTCTTGTGTATCATCAAAAACCACCCAATCTTCCTTATCTGCCCTTTTCGTCTTTTTGTCCTTATAGGAATTTTTGAATGTCCTGAAGTTGACAGTCTTTCCGATATACTCTGGTCGGGCAATCAGAGTAGTAACCTGATTTCCTCGCCACATATACGGATTTTCTTTGTCATAGTTGCTTGCATGATTTCCAAGTCCCTTTTTGCCAAGATAATAAGATGGTCTTTCAATTTTTTCTTCTGAAAGTTCTCTTGCTATCTGATAAGGTCCTTTTCCCTCAATAGTCATACGATAAATTCTGCGGACTACTTCAGCAGCTTCTTCATCAATAATCCAATGGTCGGGGTTTTCTGGGTCTTTCAAATAGCCGTATGGTGGGATATTACTTGTATGAGCGTTGCCGGAAGAACCTCTGGATTTCAGTACAGCTTTAATTTTCTTACTTGTATCCCTGACAAACCACTCATTCATGATATTCAGAAAAGGGGCAAACTCACTGGTTTCTTGACGGTCACTGTCAATACCATTATTGATTGCTATAAATCGAACTTCCTTTTCTCTAAACAGAATGTCAGTGAAAAAACCTACTTGCAGATGATCTCTGCCAATTCTGGACATATCCTTGCAGATACAGGCAGTGATTTCTCCGTTTTTAACACCTTCAACAAGTCTGTTCCATGAAGGTCTGTCAAAAGTTGCTCCACTCCAACCATCATCGGTAAAATGAACAAGATTCGTAAAGCCATGTTTTATAGCATAATCTTCAAGCATTTGCTTTTGATGAACGATACTATTACTCTCGCCAGCATTATCGTCATCACGAGACAGTCTTTCATACAAAGCAGTAATGCCATTGCTTCTATCTTTTTTTCTTCTCATGCTGAACTCCTTTCTTCAATTCCTATCCACTCCTTACGCTCACAAAATATCACATCCGTAAAGTGTTGGGGCGGACTGCTTTTGCCTTCTTTGACGATTGCCTCAGAAACCGAAAGGGTCTGTCCCTCGGTCAGCTCCGGCAGGGCTTTCTCTGTATCCTCTTTTTTCGGCTCTGCATCCTTCATTTTGGCACGGTAGGCGTTCTCCAGTGCTTTCCATCCGGGGTGCTTTACCGTTTTCCCTTTGGCGGTAAACTCCCCGCCGGCACAATCGGCAGTTACAACCGTTTCCGAATAGATGTGTGGCTGGGCTACGGCGCACAGCAGACGCAGGGCTACCAGCTCCAGCACCGCCTTTTCTCCCGCTGGAAGGGAAGAAATATCTGCATCCTTGAGATTTCTGGTAGGGATTACTGCGTGGTGGTCGGTTACTTTCTTATCATTGATGACCTGGGCCGCATCGCAGAAAATGGCGATCCCTTTGCGAAACGGCATGGCGTTGGCAACCAGATTGACTAGCACCGGCAGGCTATCTGCCATATCGCCGGTCAGATAGCGGCTGTCGGTACGGGGATAGGTGCAGAGCTTCTTTTCATACAATGCCTGAAGATAATCTAAAGTCTGTTGGGCCGTATATCCCAGCAGACGGTTGGCATCCCTTTGCAGGGTAGTCAGGTCATAGAGGGCAGGCGGCTTTTCGGACTTTTCCTTGCACTCCACCTTTTTGATTGTGACAGCTGCACCCCGGCAGGCTTCTTTCAGCTGATCTGCGCTTGCTCGGTCACTCATGCGCTCCCCGGACACGGTAAGACCGGGCAGTTCCAGCGAAACCGTGTAGAACGGAACCGGCTTGAAGGTGTCGATCTCAGCTTCCCTTTGGACAATGAGTGCCAATGTCGGGGACATCACGCGCCCGATGTTGAGGGTGCGGTGGTACAGCACGGAAAACAGCCTTGTGGCATTGATCCCCACCAGCCAGTCGGCCTTGGCACGACAGAGGGCCGCATCTCGCAGGCCATCATAGTCCGCACCGGGGCGCAGGTTTGCAAAGCCCTCCCTTATGGCGGAGTCCTCCATCGAAGAAATCCACAGGCGTTTCATGGGCTTTTGGCAGCCTGCCAGCTCATAGACGCTGCGGAAGATCAGCTCGCCCTCGCGTCCGGCATCACAGGCATTTACCACCTCTGTCACATCCGGGGCGTTCATCAGCTTTTTGAGAACATCAAACTGTTTCTTTTTATCCTTGCCCACCACCATCTGCCAATGTTCCGGCAGGATAGGCAGGTCATCATATCGCCACTTGGCGTACTTGGGGTCATAGCTATCTGCGTCCGCAAGACCTGCCAGATGGCCCACGCACCAGCTGACACGCCAGCCGTTGCCCTCCAGATACCCGTCCTTACGGGCAGTTGCACCGATCACCGCAGCCAAACTCTGGGCAACCGACGGTTTTTCAGCGATTACCAGCTTATATCTCATCTTCTTCATCCTCCCATTCTTCCAGCACAGGCGTGTGCAGTTTTTTCTCTATGCTGTTTTCCTCATCCAACAGCAGGTTATAACCGAACCGGTAGTCATAGCGGTACAGTTTCCCCAAAAGGTCATTGATGATGATGCGGCAAGCCAGAATGACACGGGTTTTATCCACCTGCATCAGCTGGTAGCGTTGATAATTACTGTAATATTCTTCATAGCGATGGGTATTGCGGACGGTATCTTCAAGCAAAATATCTACTGCGTCCTGACAACCATCTTCTTTTTCCCCTTCCATGCAGTTCAGAAGCTCCATCATCAGGGGAAAGCTCTGTTCATCCATAGGGGCCTCAGCTGCAAGATAACCGATCAGGGCAGATAGGAGCAGACGGGCTGCTGTCTGTTCCTGATCCGTCAAAACAGCCATCGTTTTCTCCGCATTTGGCAGGATCTTTTCTTCCACAAAATCCGCCGCGTCTCCTGAATAAAGCTGACGGATGGAATCTATGGACAAGGGAACCGTTGCGGCATCCAGGGAGAAATCAAAGGAATCTTCCTGCTTCGGTTTTCTCCGGAGTTTGTTTAACATGGTAGAAAGAATATCGCCGCCAAAATACACAGCAATTACCAGCAGGTCAAAAACAGCAATCAGCTTGATAAATATAATCAGAACACTCATTTTTTTCGTTTCCTTTCTTTGAGCCAGCGTTCCATCTCACGGTGGCAAACGCCTACGCAGGGACTTCCATAATTCCCGCAGCCATAGCAGGGGTGGCTTTGGGGCAAAGAGGGAGGACGGGAAGTTTCCTTCCCGCCCTCCGGCCTGCGTGTCATCATTCGTTCATAGGGACTGTCTGTGAAACGGGTCATTTCACGCTGTCCTCGTCATCTTCTATGCTGCCCCCGTCAGCGTCCGGCTCGCCCGACTCCTCATCTTCGGTTTCCCATTCCTCGGAATCTTCCTCGCCATAATCATAATCGTCCAGACTGTCATTGCCCTTGATCTTAGGCTTATTCTTAACGAGCTTCAAGTAGGCAAATACGCCACCGCCACCCAGCAGAGCCAGCAGGAGGATCAGCGCAGCCGGGTTCAGTCCGGCAGGCTTTTCTTTTTCCGGCTCCGGTGTTTCTGCCGGAGGTTCCGGTGCTTTTCCCGTACATTTACTCCTATCGGTTACACAGACCGGGCAGGCCGTATTGACTGCCCCTGCTTCACATTTTGTCGTGCAGCTGCACACCGCAGGCGGTTCCTCTTTGGCTTTTCCATCCTCCATCAGCGCCATCAAGTCTGCTTCATCCACCTGGTTCAAGAAATGGACAGCGGTTTTCTTGTCCTCATTGGCTCGGTCAATGAGGATATAGAAATAGTTGCCCGCCTTGGTGGTCACGGTAATGAGCTGTTTGTTGCCACCAAAATCGTCCACCAGAGCGGCGTTGCCATCCGGGGTCAGCGGAGGTGCTTTTTCCGTTTCTTCCACCACCACATTGCTGTCATTGGTGGTATCCTCTGCCGGGGGCGGCGCTGCGCCCTGGGCAAAAGCGGGAACGGTAAAGCCTGATACCAAAACCAGCGTCAGGCAAAGGGTGGAAAGTGTTCGGATCAGTCGTTTATTCCTCATAACTGTTTCCCTCCTGTTCGTTGTTGTCATTCGCCAAACTGCCGGGAACTGTGCCACCGGACAGCATGGCGCTCAGCTGGACCGGGGTCATATGCAAAGCGCGCACCATTTGGACGATCTCCAGATTTTCTGCCTCGGTTTTCTGTGCTTCCAGCGCCTTGAGCTTTTCCTGATACTCTGCGATCTTCTCGCGGACCTTTGCAATCTCCTGGTCAATGCGTTCAATTTTGTTCTTTGCCATCGTCTATCACTCCTTCTAAAAATCTCTGTTACCAATTCATCAGGCCGTAGCCCTTGATACTCTGATAATTCAGGTCATAACTCTTGATCTTGCAGGCATCGCCGGAATTTCCCTCCACGGTATAAACACGGCTGCCATCGGTGCCGACAACGATTCCCACATGGTCAGCAGTACCGTCCAGATCCCAATCGAAGAAAATGGCATCGCCGGGGGCAATGTTCTCATACCCCCGTGCGCCCCACTGTCCATGAGACTGGAACCACGGAACGCCCTGCCACTCACAGCCTGCAAAGCGCGGCTCACTTTTTCCTGCCTGGTTATAGCACCAGGATACGAAGCAGGCGCACCATTCCACGCGGCTGTCAAAGCCATACCAGCTCCAGTAGGGATAACCGCCCACATTTCCCACCTGACTTTTCGCCAGTTCCACCAGCTGCGGATTGCCGGGGCGGGTGCCGTTAATGAACTGCACACCGGACAAATCTTCCGAGCCGCTGGTATCAGGGGAACCGCCGCCAAACAACAGCGGCTTATTGCCCATGGTCTGTCGGTAGACCTGATACATTTCCATCTGCTCCGGGGTCAATAGCTCCGACGCCACAGCGGAAATGGGCTTGCTGGTGAGTTTCACATTCAGAATGTAATACTCATAGGGTACTTCTTCTGAGGTAGTCTCGCCGGTCTCCGGGTCGGTGGAGGTCTCCGTGCGATAGCGGATCTCCACTTCCTCGGTAAGCGTCAGCTGATACTGTGCTACAAACACACGCGCCAGCTCTGCCTGGGCGCTTTGCCGGGTATAGCCCTGCAAGACAGCAGAGAGGAATGCCGCCAGCTCATGAGGGTCATGGCCGATCATGCCAAGGTCATACCGATACTCGTCATACCCTGGGTGGCTGCTTTCGATGTTGTCAATTTCCTCCTGCAACTGGGCTTCTCTGGCTGCATAATCTGCCTCCACTGCCAGCATTTCCGGGTCATCCGACGGATAGGTGGTGCCGGATAGAACGGAACCGATGCTCTGCGCCATCATGGAACAAGAGGACATGGTATTCATCAGCATACAGGCGATGAGGAACAAAACCCCTGCGATCAAGAAGCCCTTTTTGTGGCGCATGACGAATGCCCCTGCCTGCTGTGCCTTTTCTTTTACCGTCCTTGCGGCTTTTCCGGTTTTGGACGCAGCCTGAGCGGTATTTCCGACAGTCTGACCGGTGCGCTTGGCAGCGGCATACTGCTTTTTGATGGCCTGCTTTTGCTGCCAGCGGGAAAGAGGATTGCTGGAAAACTGGGGATTTTCCTGCAAAGATTTCTGGTACAGGACATTTACATTTGCCTTTTCCAGTTGACGCTCTGCCTGGGCTGCTTTGCGGTACGGCTTCAGCTTGTGGCTGCGGTAGCCCTCCCGCACCAGATAAGCGCCGGTCTCCACCGCCTCCTCGGACTTGTGGGCGCTTTCCACGCCCACATTGTCCTGTTCTGTTTCCCGGATTTCTTTGTGGAGCTTGCCCGCGACCAGATGGACAGGAGCTTCCTTGATCCCTTGAGAAACTTTGGAGGGTGGCTTTTTCTTGTCCTCAAAGGTCAGCTTCGAGGTCTTTTTTCCAGTATCCGGGTCAATGACCGTCTGCCTGACCTTTTTCTTTGGAATATTGGCCTGCGCCTTATCTGCTCTGGTCGCAGCTTTCTCCGCTTTGCGGATCGGCTTTTCCAGCGCAGGGGCAGCCCGTTCCTCATCGGTAAAGCGCAGGCGCGGCTCTTTATTCAAACCATTCTCCCAGCATGAGGGAGGACATCATGTAGTGCAGCTCTGCATAAATGGCCATCCCCACAGGATCGTTGAACATACAGCCGGACAGGTAGGCATAAAACTGTGCCACCACATCAGACAGGATCTTTGCTTCGGTTCCTTCCAGAACCAGACCGCCCATGCCTTCCTTGGCACGGATGGCGCTCCAGACCTCTGCCAGACGGAGAAGCCCCACCTGACCGGTCTCATTCAGTTCGGCTGCCTGATCTGCCGCCGTGCGGCACTCACTTACCGCATCAGCCATGACCGTAAGCAGCTGGCTGCGCTGGGCATTTACCGCCCTGTCAAAAAACATCAGCGGGTTTTGATTCAAAATGTTGGGGTTCATCATCATTCATCCTCCTTCTTTTTCAGTTCCTGGGGTTTGGTGGTCATAATGCGGTAAAGCTCGGTATTCTTCGGGAAGTGATCCACGAAAGGCAGGATCGTGGAGCCATAGAACAAAAGGCCCTCGCCCTCACCGGAGTGGGTCACATAGCTAAGCTGGTGCGTGGAAATGCCCAGCTGCTTGGCAAGGATCTGTCGGTCTCCGCCTGCCTGGTTGAGCATATACACGAAGTCGGAGTTTTCAAAGATGTTCTCCACCTCACGGCTGGAAAGCAGGTCTTTGACATTCTGGGTGATACCTGTGGGAATGCCGCCCCACTTACGGAATCGCTTCCAGATTTCCACCGTATAAGCGGCGGTCTGTTCCTCTTTCAGAAGCAGGTGCATCTCGTCGATGTAGTAACGGGTGGACTTGTGAGCGGCACGGTTGATGGTAACGCGGTTCCACACCTGATCCTGGACCACCAGCATACCGATTTTCTTGAGCTGCTTGCCCAGCTCCTTAATGTCATAGCAGACAATGCGGTTATTGATGTCCACATTGCTCTGGTGATTGAACACATTGAGGGAGCCGGTTACATAGATTTCAAGGGCCGTGGCGATATACTGGGCTTCCTTTTCCTCCTGTGAACGCAGCAGGTTATATAGATCCTCCAGAATCGGCATATTCTCCGGGCACGGGTCATTGAGATAGGTCTGATAGACCAGACGCACACAACGGTCGATGATGGTTTTCTGCACCGGCTGCAATCCGTCCTTGCCGCCCACGATCAGCTCACACAAGCTGAGGATAAAGTCAGACTTGAGGGACAGCGGGCTTTCATCATCCGAGTAGTCCAGGTTCAGGTCCATCGGATTGATGTAGTTGGTTGAGGTAGGCGAGATCTTGATGACCTGCCCATGCAGACGCTCAACAAGAGGTGCGTACTCAGCTTCCGGGTCACAGATGATAACATCATCATTGGTAAGCAAAAAGCAGTTGGCGATTTCTCGTTTTGCACTGAAGGACTTACCGGAACCCGGCGTACCCAAAATCAAGCCGTTGGGGTTTTTCAGCAGCTTTCGGTCCACCATGATGAGGTTGTTGGACAGAGCGTTGATGCCGTAGTACAGGGCTTCTTTGCCGTTCTGAAACAGTTCCTGTGTAGTGAACGGTACAAAGATAGCCGTAGAACTGGTGGTCAGCCCTCGCTGGATCTCGATCTGATTGAGTCCCAGAGGCAGACAGCTCATCAGCCCTTCTTCCTGCTGAAAGTCCAGTCTGGTCAGCTGACAGTTATACTTCTGGGCAATAGAGCCTGCCTGAAAGATGTTGTTGCCAAGCTGACGGGGATTGTCCGCTGTGTTCAGCACCAAAAAGGAGACAAGGAACATTCTCTCGTTTCGGCTCTGCAAATCCTGCAACAGCTTTTTCGCTTCACTGCCGTAGGTGGCAAGGTCAGAGGGAATGATGTCCATGTCGTATCCTGCGCGAACTGCTTTTTTCTGTTCCTCGATCTTGCTGCGGTCCAGGTCGGTAATCTTTCGCTTTACCGTTTTGATGGCTTTCACCTGATCCACCGACTGAATGTGCATACTCACAATGAGCGAGCTTTCCATATCCAGAAAATCAGCCAACAGACGGTCATTCAGCTCCGGTGCGAGAATCTGCAAAAAAGAAACAGTCCCGTATTTCTTGCCCATACGGAACTGCTTGCCGGTGCGGAACTCAAAGGAGCTTGGTGCAATAAAATCCTTTGTGGACAGACCGGAAGGAGCCAGCCAGTCCCATTCAAACTGAAACGGGAGTTGTTCATCCATGTGGAATACCGCATGAAGCTGAAAAAGCCTTTCTTTACCGTCCAGCGTTCTGGCAGCTACACCAAGACGCTTGAAGTTATTAAGTATATCGGTCTCAATACGCTCCAGACGGGGCTTGGCGGCTTTTATGCTGTCCGCGTCTATACCAAAGGTCAGGTATTTGGTCTTGATGAGACCGTTGTTACCTCTGGCCAGCTGATTTTGCAGCATTGTGGTATATTCTTCGCGGATACTGTCAAAGGCGTCCCTCTGGGGCGGGATGGAAATGGAGTTAGCAAAGGTCTCCTCCGATGCCGCAAGGTTCAAAAAAGACAGCTGGAAATGAATCGAGCTGTCAAAATAATTGAGGAAATCACACCACCCCTCAAAGATTGCCGTCTTATCTTCGTTTTGGGAGAGCTGATAGTTGATGTCCTGAAACTGGATGGTCTTTGTGTAGTGGCTGTCCGATACGCGGCAGATTCCGTCCGGCCACATCCGTTCATAAGGGATACTGTCCTGCGCAGATTTTCCTTTTTTGTCCGTGCGGTTAGCGCGGGCAATGGCCGCTTCGATCTGCTTCTTATCGGCGCGAGACAGCTTTTTCTTTGTCTTTACCGGCTGCACAGTTTTTTCCTCGGTTTTTCCGAACATCCGATGCAGCCATTTTTTTATTGCGGTGAACAATGTCATACACCTCCTTATCGAGCATTTCCTGCCGCTTTAATACGGCATAAAAGTTGTTGGTCTGGTAAGGTCGCTGCTTTGAACGGATCACAGCTACTTTGAGAATGTTGCCCACGATCTTTTCCAGGGGCTGTCCATGCTTTTCGTACATAGCCAGCATAAAGAAGGGCAGCATAACCAGCATCATACACATAGCCGCTACACTGTTTCCGGTAGGTTTTCTGAGCAAAAAGAAAAGCGGTACGCCAATAAGCGCTCCGCCCGTGAAGCAGATAAGCTGCCGCTTGGTCAGATTGAACATGACCTTTGTTTTGACTTTTGTTAAGTCCTTGGGTACGGGTACATAAGCCAATGTGGAAACCTCCTTCCGTTTTAGTGCGCCTGAAAGACTGATTTGGCGAGACTGCCGGTTTTGAACAGCGTAAAACATAGCAGTACGGTGTAGCCCACGCAGCTCCAGATTGCCATGATGATGTCATCTTCCAGAGCGATGTTCTGCACCAGCACAGCATAAATTGCCACGCAGACTATAATGAGAAACGCCTGAAAGCCCAGTGCCAGCAGGGATCGGAGGTAATTCTGTCCCATACCGCCCCATTCTTTGCCCATCATTGCAGCCATTGGAACGGGAGCCACCGAAGTTACAAGGTAGATCTCGATCATACGGCCATAAATAACGATAAAGATACAGATATACAACGCCCACATGGTAATGCCAATAAAGAGGGATTGGAACCACAGTCCGAACAGCGGTCCCAAATCCATTTCCATCAGCCTCGGTTCCAGATCGGTCATAACTGAGGAAATGTCAATGGACGCATCCGAATTGATAATCCCTGCCGCCTGCGCCACCACGCTCTGCGCCATATCAAAGACGCCCATCACGATATTCCATGTGTTTGTGACAATGAGGATGGCGGCAGCTGATTTGAACACCCACTTGAAAATCATCCAGGTATCCACATCATGCAGGTTATTCTTGTCTGCAATCATCTGGATCAGGTCTACGGTCATCACGATAGCCAGGATCACACCTGCAATCGGCACCATGATGGAGTTTGACAGATTCTCAATCATATTGAAAATACTGCCATTCCATCCCTGTGGGGTCTGTCCTACCTGTACGGATATATCCGCGACCTGTTGGTTTACGCTGTCAAACATCCCCGAAAGGTTGCTCATAATACCGCCCACCAGCATTTCTTTCAGCCAATTTGTCAGGGCTTCAAGTAAGAAATCCATACGGTGTCAACCTCCTTTCCGCCGCCCCCGCAGAACTGCGGGAGCGGCAAGGATTTCATGCAGGAACGCTTAGACAGAGAACAGCCCGGAGAGCAGAGGTACAAGGACCATGCCGACTACGGCTACACCAGCACCGGCCATAAGCTGCTTCATTCCCTGAGACTTGGCGCCAGGGTTGTCGTTGCCGTAACCTTCCAACAGGTTGATGACACCCCAGATACCAAGACCAGCGCCCAGAGCGATAACGAGAGTCTGAAGAACGGTAATTGCCTGTTCAAAAAATGCCATATAGTTTGTTAGCCGGAATCTGATTAAAAAATAGGTTTGTCATGTTTCATAGGCATACAAAAGCCGGAACAATCTGCCGCCCGGTTTCCGGGGGCATGATTCCGGCTGTCCTCCTTTTTCATTATTTTTTCTTGCGATTGTCCGCTTTGTACGCCAATGGCCCGTAGAGGGCAGGTGCGGCGAATAGATAAGATCACTCCCTTCAAAAGCGAACAGTGTTAAGCGCCCTTTGTGTCTACTTCATAGACATCGCAGACCTCATTGGGCTTGAGTTTCAGCCTTGCGGACAGGAATGCTTCAATGTCAAAAGCGTTCTTATCATCCGCGTCGGCAGTGTACTTGAAATTGGGGTGCTTGGTAATGTCATACTTATCCGAAAGGAAAGGACGCACGCCACGCAGCTGGAGGATGCACTTGTTTCCGTCCATCGTCGCAAGCTCGTCCTGGCTCATCAGCTCTTTGCCACAATGTCAAGTGGAGAATTCAATAACAGATATAGAAATGTTCAGACTTCCAAAATATTCGTATCATGTGATTACTGTTGATTTCATTTTCGCTTTGTTATATCCTTTTAAATGTAGTGATCTTATGGTTTGAATTTAGCTATCCTGTATGGATAGAATGATATTTGCTGATAAGGAGACAAGGATGAATTATAAAATTTTAATCGCAGATGACGACACAGAGCTGGTAAAAATGCTGCATACTTTTTTTGAACTCAGAAACTATACAGTAATTACAGCATCCGATGGTGCCGAGACGCTAAAGATGATTGAAAGGAAACCAGATATTATTTTGCTTGATATAAATATGCCCAAAGCTGACGGTATCGAAGTATGCCAGCGAATCCGTGATAAGGTATCTTGTCCGATTCTATTTCTGACTGCCAGAGCCGATGAGCAGGATCGTGTCAATGGTCTGATGTCAGGCGGTGATGACTATATTCTGAAGCCCTTTAGTCTAAAAGAACTGGAAGCCCGGATTATTGCACACTTAAAAAGAGAAGAACGCCGTCAGAAAAAATCTACTTATCGTTTTCAGGGTGATCTGTCTATTGACTATTCTGCTAAAACCGTTCAAATCAATGGACAGGATATTGAACTTACAAAACTTGAATACAGCATTATAGAATTTCTTTCGATGAATCCAGGGACTGTCTACGATAAAGAACGGATTTATGAAAAAGTCTGCGGATATGACGGAGAGGGAGACAGCCGGGTGATCACAGAACTCATCCGGCGTATTCGGAAAAAAATACAGAAATATACGGATACGGAATATATTGAAACAGTCTGGGGGATGGGTTACAGATGGGGAAAATAAGAGATAAAGTAAGAAATCTTTCTGTCAGAAAGACTATTCTGTTGTATTTAATTATAAGCCTGCTCATAAGTTTTCTTTTATCAGCTTATATTACATGGGCCGCCGCTAAAGTCCAGGAACAAATCTGGTGGAAATATACGGATGAAGATACTTATTTTGCAGCCGTTGAAATGGAGAATGAAAGCTATATGGTGCAGATCCTCCGCCCGGAAAGTTACGAAATGAGCCGTATGGATCATGGCATATCCGAGGCCTGCGATTTCCTGCAAACCTATTCCGTATTGATATTCTCTGTTGTCGGCAGTTGTGTCTCCGTATTTCTTTTTTATAGAAATAAACTCAAAAAACCCATTGAGGAATTGGAGTTGGCCTCGCAAAGAATTGCGGACAATGATCTGGCTTTTAGGATCACTTATGAAAACAGGGATGAAATGGGACATTTGTGCCATGAATTTGACCGTATGCGTGGACAGTTGGAAGATAATAACCGGAAGCTCTGGCACATGATTGAAGATGAGCGGGCACTGCGGTCTGCTATCGCTCATGATATTCGCTCACCTCTTTCCGTGCTGAAAGGTTATCAGGAAATGTTGATCGACTATTTTCCCGATGGAACTATTGATCGGGAAAAGGCTGTGGAAATGCTGCAGGAAGGCATGAAGCAAATACACCGTATGGATGTCTTTATTGATTCCATGCAAAAAATGAACAGTCTGGAACACCGGACGCTGAAAGCGGAACGGATTTCTTCCGCACAGCTTGAAAAAGACATTCAAGGAGAACTGGACATACTGGGAAAAGAAAAAGACATCCGTTTGTCTGTATGTCAAACGGATGAAGTATTTCAGGGAGATCAGGAAGTGATCATGGAGGTTCTGGAGAATTTATTATCCAACGCAATCCGATACTCCAGGAAACGGATTGATATAAAAGTCTCTCTGACTTCCGAACTGCTGACGATTTCCGTTCAAGATGACGGGAATGGATTTTTGGAGGATGCAGAAAAAGTAACCAGCGCCTTTCATCAAAAAAACATTAAAGACAGCCTGACGCATACAGGCATGGGGATGTATCTTGCCCGGCTGTACTGTGAGAAGCATGGAGGAAAACTGCTGTTAGATAATGAAAAATCAGGCGGGGCCATTGTGACCGCTGTATTTCACCGGATCGCATAAGCGATCCGTTTTTTTCTGCCATTGTCTTTTTGTTGTTATTTTGCATTTACAATGAGAATAACAAAAAGAAAGAGGTGACGCTTATGAAAGCAATTATACGGCGGGAAATTCTAAATTACCTGAAAAGACCCTTATTCTGGATTGCCATTGTCGTTGTGATATTTGGTGTCTTTCAGCAGTTAAATCCTTATCTGAACATCCATTACATCACATCAGAAGAGGAACTGGAAAATGAGTATCCGGAAGCGGTTCGAGAGGGTGAGATTTTTGAGGGATATATTCCTGTAAGTACAGAAGAGCACAGAGAACTGTGGGAGAATACGATTCAGGAGAGCCTGGTTTCGGACTTTGGCATGGGAGATGATGAGGCATCCGATGTCATTGAAGAAATGAGAAGTATGGAGATTGATGAAGCCTGTCGCTATCTGGAAGATGAATACGGATACTATAATACGGAATATACATGGGAAGATACGGCTTACCGTAAAGGCACAATGGATGAAATCAATGCTTATATCAAAGAAGAACTGGAAGAACATCCATTTTCCTGGTACTTTTCCAGAAAATTTGCAGATTTTGCAGGGCTGTTTATGGGTTTTACAGCAACGATTCTACTTGCTGTTCTCTTTATGCAGGACATGAGAAAGAATACCTATGAACTGCTTCATACAAAACCTATCAGTGCCACGCAGTACATCATTGGAAAAGTTGCAGGAGGGTTCCTGATCTGCCTTGTGATCCTCGGAATATTAAATCTGGTATTCTGGGCGGCCTGCATGATTTGTACCAGCGGTAATGGTTTTGAGATACGATTGACTGATTTTCTTCTGGCAACCTGCCAGTATATTTTGCCGAATATGCTGATGATCGTATGTGTATATACCCTCGCAGCACTTTTATTTAAGAATCCGCTTCCTGCGGTTCCCCTTTTATTCCTGTATATGATTTACTCCAATATGGGAAGCACAAATGCGGAAGGTGTTTACGGATATTACGGGCGGCCATTGGCAATCATGGTCCGTTTTCCGGGAATGTTTTTTGATGTAACTCCGCCGCCGCTGGCAATGGTAAACCAGATTTGTCTGCTGATTGTTTCCGCAGTCATCGTTCTCATTGGAATACAGCTTTGGAGGAGGCGAAGAATATGATAATGACAGAAAGAAAGATCAGCCTTCCGGCATATAAGCTGGCATACGCTTTTTGCTTTGTTGTAATATTAAGTCTGATCCGTGGTATCAATTTTTCTTATGAAATTGGCATTGCTATGGAAGCTCCTATGGCTATACTTGCCATGGTTTTCTGTGCGGACACATATACACAGGAAATCACATCAAAACGGTCAGAGATACACCGCTTATATCCCATGAAAAAACGTCTTGTTTCCATGGGAATACGGATGTTGGTACAGGAGATTGTTCTTTTTGCATTGAGTGCTATTGGCTACGGTATGTTTTATAGTTTTCAGCATCCGCAGTCCCTTTATAAAGCCGGACAAAGCACAGAAACGGAACTACAGATGTTTTTCCTGTTTTTAGCGGCAATGGTGGTAACTCTGTGGTTTTGGGGCATCCTGTCAAATCTTCTGGCCTGCCTGTTCCGAAATATGTGGGTGGGTATCGGGTGCGGTATTGTCCTTTGGCTTGTCACAAATTCCACTTTGGGTGAAAATGTACTGGGCAACTGGAATCTGTTTTCTTATGCTTACCGCAATGTCATGGACAGCCGAGATTTTGGATGGCTGTGTGGCAAAGCCCTGTGTCTGCTGTTATGCGTTTTGATGACACTTTTGATGCCGAAAATAATCAAGAAAAGAGGTTGAACGATATGAGTATTAAAATCAATGATCTGACAGTAACATTTAAAAATAAAGTGACTGCGATTAACCATGCCGATCTGGAAATACCCAATGGAGTTTTTGGACTCCTGGGAGAAAACGGGGCCGGAAAAACCACTTTAATGAGAGTGCTTACCACTGTCCTTACCCCGACCAGTGGTACGGTAAGTATGGACGGAATCCTTTATTGTGAAGGAAATTACCCGAAAATCCAGCGCCAGATCGGCTATCTCCCGCAGGAAATTGACTTGTACCCTGGCCTGACGGTTCAGGAATGTCTGGAATATATGGGGGATCTTGCCGGTGTACCGAAAGAGGACTGCCGTGAGCGTATCCAGTATTATCTTGAAAAAACCAGCCTGACAGAACACCGGAAGAAGAAAATGAGACAGCTTTCCGGTGGAATGAAACGGAGAGTTGGTTTAGTACAGGCGCTTTTAAACGAACCGAAATTTCTGATTGTGGATGAACCGACAACCGGGCTTGATCCGGAAGAACGAATCCGCATCCGAAATTTGTTAGTTGATTTTTCAGAAAACCGAACAGTTCTTTTCTCCACTCATGTAGTGGAGGATCTGGCAGCGGTTTGTAATCAGCTTGCTGTTATGAAAAAGGGCCGGTTCCTATATGCTGGAAGTATGAAGGAATTGGTTAGAGCAGCCAAAGGACACGTTTGGATTTGTTGGCTTCGTGATGAAGTACAGGCACGAGAAATTGAAAAAAAATATCATATCTCATCTAAACAATTATCGGAAGATGGTGTACAGATAAGATTGATCAGCAAAAAAATGCCGGATATAGAGTGCGTTTCCGTGGAACCCACATTGGAGGATGCGTACATTTATATTTCCAGCCAACAAGCATAACCCGATTCATCTTTTAGTGCAACAGCAAGAAAGCCCCTCCGCCTATGGGAGGGGCTTTCTTGCTGTTATACAGTAATATTGGGGATTTCCCCGACAAAGTTATAAACGATCCTGACCTCCTGCACCTTCTGGCCGTCCACCTTCTTAATCTCGCCAATCAGAATCTTGCTGATAAGCCGGTTCAATACCGCCTCGTCCAGTTCCTCAATCGTGGCATAGCGCCGGATTTCCTTGATAAAGGTGCGGACTTCGCTTTCCTGGGCGTCCGCCCGGCTCTGCATCATCAACAGATCATGCAGGCGCTTCTGGTTGGCTTCCTGCTCCTGTTCCAGCGCCGCCGTCAGCTTCATAAACCGCTGCTCGGTCAGGACGCCTTTGGCCTTATCCGTGTACAGGCCCAGAAACATCCCGTCAATTTCCTGATTCCGGGCTTCCAACCGTTTCCGTTCCTTCTCCGTCTGAGAAGCGTCCACCAGATACCGGCGCTCCATCCGGCTGCTGAGCCGCTGGTAGAACGCATCGGCGTCCTTCATGGCCTGTGCCGCCAGTTCCTGTATATCCTTCAGTACCAGATTATACAAATCCCTTGCTTCAATCTTGTGGCTGGTACAGGCGTTCTTACCCAGCCGGTTGTAAGTCTGGCAGATATAGTATGCCTTGTCAATCGGCTCCCGCATTTCGCCGGTGAAGCGGTTCTTCCCGGTTCTGCCGACTTTTTCATACCGCACCTGCATAGACTTCCCACAGGTGGCACAGTAGACAAGCCCGTGGAACAGGTTATAGAAGGGGCAGGCGTTGCCTTTCATAATGGTTGGTCTGCGGTCAATGATTTCCTGCACCTGTTCCCATTCCTCCGGTGTCACAATCGCTTCGTGGCAGCCCTCAATCACCTCCCAGTCCTCACGGGGGATAATGTCATAGGTATTGGAGCGGATGCCTTTCTGATGTGTCCGGCAGACAAGATGTGCGCCCTTATAAAAGGGATTCCGCAGGATATGGCTGATCCTCGCACTTCCCCATGAATAGTAATTTACGTCACATTCTGTATGGCTTTTTACTCTGGTAATAGGAATTTTATCATCCATGAGCTGCTTTGCAATCCGCATACAGCCCCAGCCATCCAGTGCCATATCATAGATTTTTCGGATCACCGGCGCAGTATCCGGGTCAAGGATGAGATGCCCTTTGTCCTCCGGGTCACGCATCAGGCCAAGAGGCGGCTGTCCGCCGCAGAACTTTCCCTGCCGGGAACGGGTCATGCGTCCCGCCAGCACCTTTTTGGAAATATCCCGGCTGTACATGTCATTCAGGATATTCTTAAAGGGCGTGATGTCCATTTCCTGACGGGTCAGGCTGTCCACGCCGTCCGTGATGGCGATATAGCGTACATTGTGTTTTGGGAAAAAGATTTCGATATAGCTTCCAGCTTCGATATAGTTCCTACCAAGTCTGGATAGGTCTTTCGTGATGACGCAGCCGATTTTCCCCGCCTCAATGTCAGCGATCATGCGCTGGAAGGCAGGGCGGTTGAAATTGCGGCCCGTATAGCCGTCATCCACATAATACTCATACTGGAACATCCCATGCTTTTCTGCAAAGTCCCGGAGCATGAGTTTCTGGTTGCTGATGCTCATGCTCTCATTGTCGCCGCCGTCATCCAGAGAGATACGGCAGTAGAGAGCGGTAATTTTCTCATAGACTTGTTTTTTCCTGCTCATAGCGTTCTCCTTCTATGAACAGGGACACGATACCATTATAGTACCATGCCCCTGTCCCTGAATCAACCGTTTTTACGCCGCTTTTTCTGCCACTTCCCGCTGCTGACGCCATTCCTCGAAGTGTTCACAGGTCTGGCGCTCGATCAGCTGCTCAAAGGCTTCCCGCATGGACTTCTCCCCGGAGAACTCCCGCACCACCACAAAACGGACTTTATTCTTCTGATTTTTGCTTTTTTCCATAGGCTACCTCCATAGAAAGGCAGGCCGGGCGGCAGTTCCGGCAACGAAGTCCGGCAACGAACCTCTGAAAACCTGTAAACTACCGTCTGGCCCGCAAATCTTACTTTGTGAATTTTCTTGAAAAATCTCGTTGCTTTCGTTGCCGGAGATAAAGATAATGATAAAAATATCCCTTATTTACAGGCTTTTCCCGTATCCAGACAGGGAAAAAACCGGCAACGAACCCGGCAACCAAGTGACAACCATCCCGGCAACAGACCGCTATTTTCAGGCGATCCACTCCTTTGGAAGCTCCAACTGGCGGCATTCTTCCTCGCTCAGTTCCACAAATCCATCTTCGTTGCCGGGCAGTTCGTTGCCGGAAACATCCCGTTCCCAGCCCTTCTGCCTGCCGTATCCGGCGAACATTCTCGGATTAGAGAACGGCTTCCAGCCCGTCACCACCGTATTCATGATCTCGTTGATATTATGAAGCTGCCACCGCTTCGGCTCGTCATAGGTGTGGCCCAGTGCCTCCTTAAAAAGCTGTTTGGAGCAGACCATGCTGCCGGTGTAGTGTTCCAGAAAGCCCTGTATCTGCCCGGCCTCGGTGTCCTCCGGCATGAAATCCTTTTGCACCTCCACCAGCTGGCGCTGGATAGACTTGCTGAACTTCATGGAATAGCGGCCGCTGCGGTAAATCGTCATGGCCTCCGCCCAGACCTGCAACAGATAGGCTCTGGAAGCGTCCTCGTCCTCCAAAATGTGAACTTCCGCATTCTCCGGGTATATCATGATCGGAAGGAACCGCCGGTTCCCGGCCCGGTCAAGTGGAAGGAAGTCCAGCGTGTTAGACGAACCGCCGAACACGCACTGCCGCAGCCGGTCTTTGGGCTGGGCCTCGTAAGGTGTGCGGTAGGTTTCCTTCTGGCGGCTGATGAAAGATCGGATTTCCTCAATGCTTTTGGCGCTGCTGGTAGCCAGCATTTCCGACATCTCGATGATCCAGTGGCCTTGCAGCTTTAGGAATACCCGGTCATCGTCCAGCTTTTTCAGGTCATCGGAAAACCATTCGTCCCGGATTGCCAGCAGCCGGAAGAAGCTGGACTTTCCAGCCCCCTGTCCACCCACCAGACAGAGCATTTCCTCATATTTGCAACCGGGAGAAAACACCCGCCGGATAGCCCCAAGCAGGAAGTGTTTTAACATTTCCTCCACATAGTCGCTTTCGTCTGCACCTAAGAAATGATGGAGACAGGAGCGGATGCGGGGCGTCCCGTCCCAGACAAGGCCGTTCAGCACGTCCTGTATGGGATGGTAGCAGTTTTCATTCGCCACGATGGACAGGGCCGCCGTCATTTTCTTCTCGCTGGTCAGGCCGTAGGTCTGCTCAAAATAGAGAAGCAGATACTTCACGTCCGTATCCGTCAGGGCGCTTGTATTCCTGCGCCAGCCCAAATCCCGCACAATGTCCACCCGGTCAGTCAGGAGATTTAGCCGGATAGCGTCCCGCAGCAGCGGGTCATGGCAGAACACTGTCCGGCAGTTGCCGATGGTGTTGGCGGGCTGGCCTTTTTCCGTGACGGAAAGGCTTTCCCGCACCTCGTCAACGCTCTGCTCCGGAGCTAAGGCTGCGGCTGCGCTCATGACGGCCTGCCGGGTGGCTGGCTCTAAACTCTGATACTCGCTGCTCAATCTTCCTCACCTCTTTTCCATGCTGGACGACAACGGATGCCCGTTCTTCCATGCTGCCGGACAGGAGAATATCCAGCAGATACTCCGTGTACGATTTCTTTTGCAGGGCCTCCACGAACAGCGGATTCCATGCTTCATCCGGGTTCTGCGGGGCGTATTCCTGCTCCCAGTGTTCCAGCAGATGCAGGTAATCGCACAATACCCGGAAACATTTCTGCTCCGCCTGCCGGTAGCGCAGTTCCTCGCTGATTTTTTGCTTGACCGGCCTCCTGCGGGGCGGGTCATGGCCTTTGGCGTCATAGCTGATAGAAAAATCCTCCGCCAGTTTCAACGCCGCCTCCTTACTGCTCAGACCAAACAGACGGGCGGTAAAATCAATCACATCCCCGTCCGCCTGACAGCCGAAACAGTGGAACCGGCGGTCAACCTTCATGCTGGGATGCTTGTCATCGTGGAAGGGACAGCAGGCCATCCCGTTTCTGCCGACCTGCACCCCGTAAGATTTCGCAGCCTGCCTTGTGGGGACAGCCTGCTTTACCGCTTCAAACACATTCGATTTTCTCACCTCCAGACAGAGAAAAAGGCACCTGAATCCTGAAATCAGACGCCTCATAACTCCATATCCTGTTTCTTAGTAGGGGCAATCCGCCCCTCACGTTCCCAACGCTCCCGGTTCTCCCGGGCAGTGTTGATTTTTGCCTTTGCCAGTTTATCCATAATGGATTCTTTGGCTTTCTTCTTGATCTGCTCCTTCCCGGCCTGCTTAACCTCCGGCTGCATCAGCGTCCGCTGGATTTTTGCCAGAGCGTGCTGCATAGCGTTTTTGATTTTGGTAATGACCCCATCCAGACGGGCAGCGGCGTAATCACGTTCCTTTTTCGGGGCCTTGCGTTCCGGCGAAAGTACCCATTTTTTCGTATCCTCAATCAGACGAATATCTTCTTTGTGCGTCTCCTGCCGGACGGTATCGGTCACGACCTCCACCGCCTTGTCATAGGCCACATCGGAAACATCATCTAACAGCGTCTCCACGTCCTCAATTTTGAGCGTCAGTTCTTCCAGCTTCTGCTCCTGCGCCGCAAGCTGCTCCTTCTGCTTCATCAGGATATAATCCTGCTTTTCCAGATAGTCCCGCCCGCCGTAGGACGGCTCCTGATCCAGATGCAGACCATGCCTGCGGCAGATGTCAAAAAGCAGTGTCCGGCAGATGGCATCAAAGGTCTGCTTGCGGTTATTGTTCCGGCCTTTGGGCTTGTCCGGTTTTGGGAGAGGGACGCCAAGTTCTTCCAGCGCCTTCTCCTGTTGGGGACACAGTTCCCCGTAGCGGTTCTCACAGTCAAAGACGTGCCGCTCATGAATGTGGGGCGTGGCTTCGTCCAGATGAAGCGCCCAATCAATGATATGGACATGGGAACCGAAGCGGCGGTCAAATTCCTCTTGAAATTCTGTGACAATCTGAAACAGCACTTCCGGCGGGACGGATTGCTCCATCGTGCCGATCTGGTAGAGCGTTTCTTCCGGACAGGTCTTGTTATTTTTCAGCAAGTCCTCCACAGTACGGTTGCGTTCCGTGTGGCGTGTTTTCTCATTGCGGGCGTTCTGGGCCTCCACATGGCCGCCGTAATGCTCGTAGTAGAACATCCGCTCAATTTCCTCAAAGCTGAAATCCGGCTGCTCCGGGTTCTCCCGGAACTCATGGGTGGTAAAGCCCCGGTAGCAGTCCCAGTAGATATTTTGTCTGGCCCGGTCAGCGTCAATGTGTTCGCTGTTCTCCACATCGAACCGGCGGTCATTGTGACGGGGATTGTAAGTGCCATGCTTGCCGGAGCGCCCATTGTGTCGTGTCAGTTTCAAACAGTTTTCCTCCTTCCTGCGAAGATGTTCCGGGGCCGGGGGAGGGCGGCGAAGCCGCAAATCCTGCGAAAGTCTGCGTCAGGTAATACCCAGTACAAGTTGACGCAGGCATCAACTTTCCCTGGGCCGAGGTTTTCCACCTCTGGACACCGGAGTAAAGGCTCGCCGCCTCTACACACCGCACAGGCGCTGCCGCCCTGTACCCGCCCAATGGGCGTTGCCCCTTGACCCCAGCAGTGCGCTGCCGCCCCTGCACCCCGGCACAAAGGGCTGGCTGCCCTCTGTACTCCCGCACCGGCGAAGCTGACTTCCACCGCAGGAGCGGTTTCCGCCAGTTTCACCGGCTCCGTATCCGCACATTTGCGCCCATAGGCGGGAAGTGGATACGGAGTACGCCTGCGCGGATTGCCGGTCAAAACACCGGGTGCAGACCCGGCATTTTTTCCGTAAACGCCCCGATTTCAGGCGATTTTTTCTTCCACCCCCACCACCTGAAAGCCATGCTCCTTTGCGTACTCCCTTGCGGCGGCTTTCCGTTCTTCGCTGTACGGCGGCACCAGCCGGATCGACAACCGGGACTTGTCCAGCACATAGGTCACGCTGCCATCCGGCGTACTGCACTCCAACCGGCACAGCAGCGGGTACTTCCGGCTGAAATCAGCCAGCCTGCGCTTCAAGCTGGCGTTGAAGGTGTAGACGCTGGCAAGGTTCTCCGCCTCGTTCCAGTTGATGATGGTTTCTTTCTCATACTTAGACAGCTTCCTCATATAAATCCTCCTCATAATCAGTGTAAGATTTCAGCACACGCAGGCTGCGCTTGAGACGGCGGTACTCGTCCATCTCCATCCGCAGATGGTGATAAAAATCCTCGTACCAGCTTTCATCCACCTCTGTCTCCACCTTCCGAGCCAGCCCCAGCATCCGGCGTTTGGCTTCCGGGTCAACGGTCAGGGCCGTCAGCCATTTCAACCGTGTCACCGTGTTGTGGTGGCTGGGGCAACCATAAGCGTAGAGAATCTTCTTTTCTTTCATACTCAGTGTCATAATGATTTCCTCCATTTCTTTGCTGCGGAGCCATGCGCCCCGCGTGATAAACTTGTTTCTGTCCGCCGGTCTGCCTGCAAGCCGCTCCTGCCCGGAATATTTCCCGGCGTATCGGCCTCTTTGGTGCGCTCGATTTCTGTCCTGGCGTCACTTCCCCGGAGGCCATACCCCTTGCAGCCCGGTCATTCGATTTTCAAGGTTCTGTGCCTGTCTGCAAGAACCAGTTTACCGAAAAAAGAGGCCCTTTCCCGTATGTCCAAAACGTCGGAAAAATGCTCGAAATCCGCATATTTCCACGCTTATGGAATCGTGCTATAATGAAGGTAATCACTGAAAAAACAATGACGAGAGGGGGCTTTGGATGTACGCAAAGCTGACAATCCCGGAGCGGCTCAAAGACCTGCGTGTAGTGGACAAGCACCTGACGCTGGAACAACTTGCCGAGCAGACCGGCCTGTCCAAATCTGCGCTGGGAAAGTATGAAACCGATGACTACAAGGACATCAGCCCGTTTGCCATTGCGACACTGGCGGATTTTTACGGCGTGTCCACTGACTATCTGATGGGGCTGACGGAAAATAAAAATCACCCAAACACAGAACTTCAATCTCTGCATTTGAGTGATGATATGGTGGAACTTTTAAGCAGTGGCAAAATCAACAACCGGCTTCTCTGCGAACTGGCTACCCACCCGAACTTCCGGCGCCTGATGATAGATATGGAAATCTGCATCGACCAGATCGCCAATATGCGGGTGGAACAGATGAATCTGGTGATGGAAGCCACCCGGCAAAGTATCCTCAGCAAATATTCGCCCGGAGAAGATGATCTCTATGTGAGGACGCTGGAACTGGGACAGGTACAGGAAAGCGATTTTTACAGCCATGTTATGCACGATGACCTGGACAGCATCGTCCGGGACATCCGGGAAGCGCACCGCAAGGACAAGACCACTGCCGACCCGCAGCCCACGCTGGATGATGTGAAGGAAAAATTTGAGCAGGCGTTGCAGCAAGGCAGCAACGAGGAAATGGTAATCCACGAATTCTGTGACAGGCTGCAAATCCCGTTCGAGAAGATCTCCTCGGAGGATTTCTCGGCCTTCCTGCGGATACTGAGCCTGTCCAAGATGCTCAAAAATCCCAACAATATGAGGGGAAAGGCCAAACCACAGCCATACTATGCGCCCAAGAGGAAGAAACGCAGATAGAGAAAAAGCCGCCCAACCTGTACCGTTGGACGGCTTTCGCCCCGTTTGTGAGCGGAATAAAATATGCGGTTGTACATCCGTTAGCTGACCGTTTTCATCAGCTTTTTCATAAACTTCCAAAGGCGGATACCATCTTTGAGGCCCAGCCGGTAAAAGAAGCATTCGCTTTCTGCGCCGGAATCGAAGATGGAATCGCAATAGTGCCTTACAGCTTCCTTCTGTTCCTCAGACAATGCGCTGATCGCTTTTTCATACTCGGTTTCTAAGCGAAGGTAATCAGCTTTTTTCTCCTTGCCGGTTTCTGCCTCCCGCCACTTTGCAAACTGGCCCTGCATCCGCTCCTGAATCATCAAATCAACCAGTTTTTCAATATCTGTACCCATAAGCGCACCTCCTTATGCTGGACGGATATAACTCCGGTATGTTTCCAGGACGGAATCCGACACGCCGCTTTTATACACTTTGCGAATGTCGGCGATTTCTTCCTCCTTCAGCAGTTTCAGCCATTCCAGCAGGTCAGCCCTGCCATTGGCAAAGTTACAGCAGCGTCCATCAGCGTATTCGATACGGTATCTCATAGACAGGCACCTCCTTAAACATAAATCATCTCAGCGCGAATGATTTCCTCTGCCCGGCTGCGAATGCTGTTCATAGATTGTACCCAGCAGAGCCAGTCACGGGCTTTCAGTTCCTCAGTAACACCTTCCGCTGCCTGCATCTGCGAGATGATACACACCAGCCGGTCATTGGCCTGCCCGTTCAGATCGGCAAGATACGTCCAGAGTTTTTCCGACAGAAGCAATTCGTTGTACTGGCCGGGTCGGTGTTCTTGCAGATATACCTGGTGCATCCGGCCCCACCGCCCGATGGGTTGGCTTTCTTCCGGCAGCTTCAGGTCTGGTATGTAATAATCGCCGACAAGAACATAGTCCAGACCGTTGCTGTCATCATGGATACGTTTTTTTAATTCTTCCATATCGACCTCCTGTATTCGATTTTGTACGAATCCAGTTGATCGTGTCCCTGTCCATCTGTTATTCAAGGCAACTGAACTCGTCACCATGAATTATGGCATATCTTTTCCCAATTTCTGATAGTTGAGCGAGTGGGAGGTCTCCCGTCCCCGGCTCTCTCCGGTGTTGTAAGTGTCTATGGTCTCCTTTCCCAGAACAGCCGCCAGCTCTTTCAGCGTTGTTGGCTCTTTGCCACCCAGGAAGATGGAAGTATCCATATTGCCGATGATGGTATCGGCATTATCTTTGTAAATTGCCTTGAGCTGGCTCTGTGCCTGCAACACCAGACAGGCAGAGATTTCACGGCTTCGGATGGTGGCCACCAGCTTTTCCAGCTTCGGAATCTGCCCGATGTTAGCACACTCATCAATCAAACAGCGCACATGAACCGGAAGCCTGCCGCCATACACATCGTCCGCCTTTTCACACAAGAGGTTGAACAGCTGGGTGTAGCACATGGAGATCAAAAAGTTAAAGCTATCGTCCGTGTCGCTCATAATGAGGAACAGGGCAGTTTTCCGGTCTCCCAGAGTGTCCAGCTCCAGCTCATCATAGGATGTGACCTCACGCAGCTCTGCAATGTCGAATACCGCAAGGCGCGCACCACAGGAAATCAGGATCGACTTGGCTGTTTTGCCGGCAGCCAGCTTGTACTTCTTGTACTGACGGACGGCGAAGTGGTTGGGCTTCTCGGCTTCCAGTGCATCAAACATCAGGTCTACCGGGTTTTTGAACTCCTCGTCATCCTCCCGGACCTCCATGGCGTTGATGAACTCGATGAGGGTAGAGAAATTCTGCTCCTCTACCGGAGCCTCATAGTGGATATACCCAATCAGCGCGCAATACAGCAAGGTCTCTGCTTTGACCCAAAAATCGTCTCCGGCTTTTCCTTCGCCTTTGGTATTGGCGATCAGCGTTGTGACCAGCTTCAAGATGTCCTTTTCGCTATGGATATAGGCAAAAGGGTTATAGTGCATTGATTTTCGGAAGTTGATGGTATTGAGGACCTTGATGCGGTACGGCTCATAGATGACCTTGCCGTGCTTATCCTTCATGGGCTTTCCGTCCTTGCCCAGCTTGGGCGCACCCCGCTGGAGCATTTTTCCGCACTCTACCAAAATGGTTCCCTTCGGGTCTGTGACCACATAAGAACTGTGCATCTGCATCAAATTCGGTTTGAGCCAGAATCTGGTTTTACCGGAACCGGAGCCGCCGATCACAAGCACATTTTTGTTTCTGGCGGTCTTTGGCTCCTTGGGGCGGCTGTTCATGGTCAGGCTTTCGGTTTTTGTGAGAATGACATTGTTCTGGAACACCGGGTCGATGTAGGGAACAATATCCTCACGGGTTCCCCAATGGGCAGAGCCATACTCCATGCCGTGACGGTATTTCTTGGCGTTCTTGCTCTTGAGATACACCGCCAGACGCAGGCCAGCACCGCAGCACAGCCCCACCAGCAGATCCAACGGGTGCAGGCTAGGCCAGAAACTTTGCAGCGCCCCAGGCAGGACAGCAAACAAGGAAAGGAATTTCTCTGAAGCATTTGCCCCCTGAGCCAGTCGCCATGCTTCCCCGAAGTTGGTAGCAAACAGCCCCATCAGGAGATAGGGCAGGTTCAGCAAAACGAGCTTTTTGATGTCAAACTGCTTTTTCATCGTTCCAGCTCCTTTCGCTTGGTGCGATCCACCACGGCATTTTTGACCATCTCTTTGAACTGACTGAGTTTTGCCAGCACAGACGGGCGTTCCGTTTTCTCGGCCTTCTTGACCTTTTTGCTGGTGTACTCGGTAAATGCAGCGGTCAGCGCATCGGCGTCACGGCCTTTGAAAAAGATCAGGTACTTGGGCGGGGAGCTGCTGCGGTCTTTCTTCACCGCATAATCCACACCATATTTCCGGGCGATCTTCTCAAATTCCTTGATGGAAGGGTCTGTGATCTCGATATTGGAGATCCCCTGATTTTGACCAATGAGCTGCTTGACGGTCTGTTTGCCGTGGGGTGTCACAGGAGCGTCACGGCTTCTCTGTTTTTGCAGCTTCTTCTCCTTGCAGTGGGCCATGTACTTACTGATGGCAGCTTTGAGCAGCCGACCGGTGAACTTTGTTCCGCTGACAACCAGCGTTAAAGTCCTGTTTTCCACTTCTTCCTGCATTTTCATCGCCTCCTTTCCACAAAATGTGCAGGGTGGTGCATTTATTTCTAAGGCGGAACCACCAGCCGCCGGAGAAAATATTTCTTCATCGCTCCATCCCGCGGTTCTTTTTCTTTACCGGCTTTTTATCCGGCAGATTCCACTCTTTCCGAAACTCTGCCACGCCTTTAGGGTCAAATGCCTTCAACTTTTCCAGATCAAAAGCAACCGCAGAATATTTCCCATAACCGGACTGCACCTGATAGGGAAGCACCTTCCCCAATTTGTTCTCTTTGATGAATCGCAGCAGATCCTTGCTGATGTCACCGGAAATAAACGCCTCTCCGGGGTCCAGGGAATACCCTGGAAGGTTCACCGTCATATCTGCAAACGGCTCTGCTCTATCTTCTGTATGGGTAATCATGCCGATATAGAGCCGCTGATTATTCGCATACATTCCAAGTTGCAGCGATATGGTTTCTTCTCCATATTCCCACTTAAAGGGTACTTTCTTTTCCTCATTCATATCAGATTCCTCCTATCGTATCTGTTCTTTGTGGTCATAAAACAAATCTCCATTTCTGACCTTTGCATGGCTGAGAATCTTGATCTGCCCCTTTGCCTGACTGTCCAGAGCTTTTTCATAGCCTATCTCTGACAAAAACAGGCGGGTTCGTTCTCCTTTCCAGCCCACCGGGGAGTCATCGGTCAGCACATCAAAAATAATCATGTGCCGGGTGTTCTCCGCAAATCGCTGGAGATCCATGTAGTCATGGCCGTGGTAGTTCTGCGCCCCGGCCTTCTGGCGCATTTCCTCCATCAGCTGACCGATTGTTTTGCCTTCCTGCATAAAACCCACTTCCTTTCTGTTCTTATGAGACCAGCAAGATCATCTCCCGCAGCTGGGCAAAGTAGAGCTTGCCCTGGGGCGTGACCAGCGTGTAGGAACCGGTATGACCGTGGTTGCAGTAGTCTTTAACGCAAAACAGCCCTGCATTTTTCACATTGGCATAAGGCAGCACATTGCCGGATGCCGTGCGGTACACAAACCGCCGTTCTATCAGAAACCGGACAAACCGGCGCTCCGGGACCTCCAACTCTTTGGCGGTAGTCCTGAGATTGGTGCTGTGCTTTAAGTCGATGAACAGGTCATAGAAAGCGGCTTTGCCCTCCAGCTGTGCATTTTCCTTACGCAGAGAAATATTCGCTTCACGCTCAGCCAACAGGTCTGAGCAGAGCTTCATCAGAGCTTCCGGGGAAGTGGCAATCTCCCACAGCTTCTCTTTTGTGAGATAAGCCCCGTGCTTACGAATGGTAGGCAGGACCTCATCGAATACCCACCGTTCAAACTGCTCTGCCGATGGCAATTTGCTATGAACGATCAGGCGGTACAAATCGCCTTCTGGGATAAAAGTCATACTGATTTTGCGGTCGGGGCTTTGTGGGTGAGGTGCGTCGCGTTTCACGACATACCTACAATGGCGGATAATTGCATCGCGGGGATTGCTGTACCCCAGCGCAGCGGCCACATCCGTTCCGCAGAACAGGTATTTGCCGTTTTCCTCAATGACACGGATACTGCCAAACTCCGGGTTTTTGAAAATTTCCATCTGGTTCATGTCGTGCCTCCTTTGGCATGATAAAAGGCAGCCTTTACCAGCCGCCTGCGTGCATATCGTGGTTGACCAATGAAGTGAAGTGATTGTTCATGGTGGTAGGCGCATTGAACAGCACCGCAAGCAGGTACTGCTTCATGTTGCGTACCTGGGTGGTGTTCTTTTGCAGACAGTCCATGACAAACTCGATGTGAGAGCTGTCCAGCTTCAAAAAGCGGGAGCGTACAATCTCGTGAGGAAAGTCCGCACCAGAGATTCTTGTGGTCTTTCGTTTGGCACAGACCGTTTCTACCAACAGCTCTACAATCTCATTCAGGTCATCCAGGTAGAGAGGATAACGCCGCTTCAGACAGTCATACTCGATATTCTCCAAAATCAACTCCCGATAATTTTCTATCTCTGTGACAGACATCGCATCCCTTCCTTTCCGTTCCGGCGGTCTTGCCGCCGCTGTTTCCCGGAAGGGAATGGAATCGGTACTTGATCCATAAGTAATTGTTTTTTCTGTATTTGATTTCTCTATATTTAATTCTGCGGGCTTTTCCGTATCCGGTTTTACCATATCCGGGTTTTCCGTATCTGGCGGCAGCATATCTGGCTTCTTTGGCTGTGGCTGTTCATAAATGATGTACTCGGTATCAGTAATACGGCCATTCGTGCCGCGAAGCTGCCTGCGAACAATGTAGCCAGCTGTTTCCAGCTCTTTGAGTGCAGAGCCAATGGCGTCCACACCCTCCTTACAGATGGAAGCCAGCCCTCTTGTAGTGTAATTCCACTCCTCTGGGAGCGACAGGATCATGGAGAGCAGACCCTTAGACTTTAAGGTCAGCCCCTTATCCTTCAGATGATAATTTGACATAACGGTGTAATCGCGTGTCCGTTGTACGCGGTAGACTGCCATTCACTTCACTCCTTCCTGTGGTCAGAAAATAACAAAAGCCGCTGTCAGTAAAGACGCGGCTCAAACTTCATAGAAAACTCCTGGTCTCCCATCAAAGGGATAGCGGCTGATGTCCTCAAAGGCGTCGGCAACCTCCTCCGCTGGATAGTCCTGCCAGTCCCGCTCCCTGACGATATGATGGATAGTACGGTAACAGGTAGAAAACCTTTCATACGCCGAACGGTATTTCGTATTCACGCAGGAGACATCCACAAACCGCCCGTCCTCCAAGAGCCATAGTTCCCGGATGCAAGAAGCATCCACCTGCGTAGAATGACTCTGGATAGTTTTTTGATAAATACAAAATCCCCGCTGCGGAAACAACTCTGGCCCATAGTAGTTCAAGGAACACTCATGGTTTCCAGCGGTCTGGTAAGCAAGGACACTTTCCCCACGATAGCGGACAGACTGCGCCACAAGTTCCATGTTCAATCTGGAGAGCGCCCTTTTCCGCTCCTTTTTGTCGTGGAAAAGATAAAGATACGCCGTTCTGATGGCATTGCAAATTTCTTTTTCTCTAAACATCTTATTTTCTCCGTTTTTTCTTTACATCCAAGACATGACCCTCAATTACACGGGCGTGCCTTTTGATCTTGATCTCCCGGCGCTGCTGGCTTTGCAGGGCGGCCTGATACCCGTCCTCAGTCAAAAACAGCCGCATTTCATCTCCGGGGCTGCCGTAAGCAGTGCTGGGACGCAGGACGGAAAACTCAATCATCCAGCGGGTGTTATCCCAAAACCTCTCTACGGCGAGAATGTTGTGTCCTTTCAGCTCACGGGCTGAAATATCCCTCATAGGCGGCTCCTTTCATCGTTCCTGGTCTCTCTGACGCTTTTTCTGCCATGCCTCCAGCAGCTTGATGATGGTTTCCTGCATCCGCTGGGGCGTATAGCTTTTAGGGAAATACTTCCGCAAAGTGTCAGAGGTAAATGTCACTCGGTCCAGATCACTTTTCTTTTCCTCACCCATAATGACACGCATCATATCGAGGGTCAGATGCCCCTCCTGACTGTATTTCTTGAGCCGCTGGGCTTGGGAAAGGGAAGGGGTAGCCTGCTCACTGTCCATGGCATCCAGCAGGTCTACCTGTTCGTCCTTTTTGAGAAATGACAGCTCATAGGCAGGGTTCAGGGCAATCTTCTTTTCATCTACCATATCCATCAATTCAGGAATCAGCTCTGTCAGACGGATAAATCTCTTAATCTGTGATTTGCTATCTGGACTGTTCTCCGCGATTTTTTCTGCCGCAGTCAACTTCGGCCCAACTTGGGCCGAAGTTAAATCTGTCCTGGCTCCTTGGTGCTTAATGGCATCCAGCTTCATTTTATAAGCAAATGCCCTTTCACTGGGGAGCAGGCTTTCTCGCTGCAAGTTGCTGTCAACCATAATGATCGTGGCGGCATCATCATCCAAATCCCGAACAATGACCGGCATAGTCTCCTTGTCTGCCAGTTCACTGGCTCTGTGCCGCCTGTGTCCGGCTACCAGCTCATAACCGCCCTCCGGGTCCGGTCGGGCAATGGCCGGAACCAGAACGCCATACTGTTTGATACTGTCAGCGGTCTCCATCATGGCTTCGTCATCCTTGACTTTGAATGGGTGGTTCTTGAACGGATGCAGTTCAGACAACGGAATTTCCTGAATCTTTTCCAGCTTTGCATCCTGGCGGCCTTCTTCGGTGGAGAACAAATCATCTACCGAGGCCAGCTCTATTTTTTTCGCGCTGCTTTTCAAGTTTCAACACCTCCTTCGTCAGATTTTTGTAGCCCTCAGCCACCTTGCCACCGGGATCATGGGCAAAAATGCTTTTTCCCTCTGCGCTGATTTCCTTTGCCCGGACAGAATGGGGGATCTCTGTGCTGAATACTTTGATCTTGCTGCCATAGGTCTCCCGCAGGAGCGCGGAGATCTCTTTGGCAAAGTTGGTTCGGCTGTCCACCATCGTCAGCAGGATACCGTCTATCTGGAGCTTGGGGTTGATCTGCCGCTTTACCTTGTTCACCGTGGAGAGCAGTTGTTCCAGCCCTTTGGCGGGCAGATACTCTGCCTGAACGGGAATTATGATCCTGTTCGCAGCGGCCAGCGCATTGACTGTGAGCATCCCCAGGGAAGGCTGGCAGTCGATGAGGATATGGGAGTATTGTCCCTTCAGCGTGTCCAGAGATTGCCGCAAGATAGTCTCACGACTCATGGCATTTACCAGGGATACTTCCATACCGGATAACTGGATGTCCGCAGGCATCAGGTCTACGCCCTCTGGGTGGTGCAGGATACCCTCGCCGGGACGGAGCGGCTCATCCATCAGGATGCGTCCCATAGCGTCCGACAGCGTAAAGGGCAGCTTGTCCGGCTGGGGATTGCCCAGGCTGATCGTCAGGCTTCCTTGCGGGTCTCCGTCGATCAGCAAGACTTTCTTTCCAGCCTGCGCCAAACCGATTCCAAGATTGGCACAGGTGGTGGTTTTGCCAACGCCGCCCTTCTGGTTGGCGATGGCGATGATTTGCGTGTTCAAATTAGGTTCTCCTTCCATAAAAAATAGCCGCTCATCAAATAGATGAACAGCTGTCTCAGTGCATAAAAAAAGCTGCCTATTCTTCCAAAATAAGCAGCTCGTCATATTTATTTAGTTTTTACTCCCGAAAAGGTCTTACATAAGAAAAAAGGGTCCTATTTTATGGGGTTTTGATGGGTTGTTACCGTCTGTCGGCTCATACGTGGGCAAGGATACCAATGACAAGTTTCTCCATAGTATATTTAAAAACTCCTTTTTCTTTATGAATTGATGTATGCGTATTGGCTTAAATAAAATTAATCGTTTGTATCAATTAAAGAACTATTTTAACATAAGAATCTATATAATTCCAATATGGTTCTACTTTAATTGGTGTGTGGCGAATGATACACACAGGTTCTATGTGCTTTACATTCCAATATGGTTCTACTTTAATCAAATAGATGCAATAAAGTCTGATTTCATAACAATCTTTACATTCCAATATGGTTCTACTTTGATTAGGCAGGCATTGAAGCTATCGGAAGTCAATTAATCTTTACATTCCAATATAGTTCTACTTTAATTTATAAGGTCCGGCTACAAATCAGCCCTGTTGCACCTTTACATTCCAATATGGTTCTACTTTAATAGTAACGCACACAGTGATTTCCAGATATACCGATCTCTTTACATTCCAATATGGTTCTACTTTAATCCAGTGACAAATGATCAGGCGAAGAACATTCTTGTCTTTACATTCCAATATGGTTCTACTTTAATAGGAAACACTTCTGGCGGCTCTACAATCATTGCAAACTTTACATTCCAATATGGTTCTACTTTAATGTTATCTAAGCGAATTCTTTCTGCTCCAAATGCTTCCTTTACATTCCAATATGGTTCTACTTTAATCGGAGTCGGAAATAAACTGACAAAGGACGATTTAACTTTACATTCCAATATGGTTCTACTTTAATGCAGAAGGAGATGGTGCTGGTTCCGGTGATGATTCCTTTACATTCCAATATGGTTCTACTTTAATGGTGAAGTTCCCATTATTGAGTATCTAAACAACAAGACTTTACATTCCAATATGGTTCTACTTTAATCAGGTGCGTGGGAGATAATTAAAACCGTAACAAACTTTACATTCCAATATGGTTCTACTTTAATTTATTTCCACTTACTAAAGTGTGTCCATTAATTTGCTTTACATTCCAATATGGTTCTACTTTAATCCATAGCTGTCAGTTCCGCATATTTTTTATGCTTATTTGCTTATTTTTGTCGACTTCACTATATCTGTTCTATTTTCCTATTCATTTTATCATGTTTTTCATCAAAAAACCACTTATTCCCTTTATTTACATACCATTGTCGACCTCTTCGCATTTTTATTCTATCGAACATCGACAGAACTTTTCATTATTAATCTACATCATCTACAACTTCAATTCTATAATATCCCATTTCATCATATCGACATTGCATAACTTTAATTTTTTCGCCTGGACTCAGATTAATTAATTGATATTGATGCACACATCCTTTTTTCATAGCCTTTTCATAAGAGTTCCAGTGATAATATGGAATTTCAAACGAATACTGCAAAATATTACTTCTTAAACATTTTCTTTCAATCGCAGTTAATCTTTCTGAATTTAATTTCTGAGATATAGTATCTATTTCTTCTTTATATTGTTCATATACTGTTTCAGGAATGATCGTCTCACTTAAAATATTTCTCAATTTATTTTCATTTTTCTTAAAAGAATATATACTAATAGAATCTATGAAACGATACTTTTCCCTAAATTTCTTTATGAAATGACTTTGAGAAATATTTTCCGTTGTTAAGTATCTGTTAATCAACTCTTGTTTCTTACTTTCAGATAGTTTTCCATTAATATCATGGATTGCTTTATTTGACAACTCAAATATTGTTTTATCAATAAATCCTTTATTCCCCAATATGAAATCGCCCTCATCCAATTGCGTATATACATAACAATTGTACATGGTCACATTTTTTGCGCCTTTTCTATTGCATCTTCCAAATCTCTGAAACAAAGAATTTAAATCAAGAAGCTCTGTAAATAAATAATCAAAATCAATATCAAGGCTTGCCTCTACAATTGAAGTCGCAATCCAAATTCCCGATTGTTTATCCAGATTCCCATTTTTGTCATACGTCTTTCCAAATTTTATAATTTCTTCTTCAAGTTTAGCTCTGTCTTTTTTTATGAATCGACTATGAAAAATATTTACAGTAGCTGATATATTTTTACCTGCTGCTTCTGCCTTCACTGCTTCCATAAGTTTTTGTGCCGTAGCAATTTTATTACAAACTACTAGTATTTTATTACTGATGCCTTTTCTTTCATTTTCTTCATATAGATCCAGAATATCTTTTGCATTAATTTTTCTATCCATGACTTTTACATTATGGCGAATGGAATCATTAATAAATACTTTTTGATTGTCCTTTGAAAATCCAACATATTTTTCTAATAACTCTTTTACAAATGGAGATAAGGTTGCTGTCATAATCGCTATTTTTCCACCCATCTTTGCAATATGTTCCATTCCATATATTAGATAGGCCAACAAATCCGGGCTATACATTTGAATTTCATCAATTACAATTCTTGAGTAAGACAAGGTTGTCAATTTCAATTCATATCCCTGATATTTAAATACAAAATTAAATAGCTGATCCATTGTTGAAATACTTAATGGAATAGAAAATGCTTTTCCCCTTTGCTCATACTGAAATATTTCTTCATCTGTTCCCACATTCTTTTTGACATAATACTCCAACGATTCAGAATGAAGAAGACTGACTTTCTCAGACAAATTTTCATTTTCCAGTATATCTTCGCACACTCTGTCATAGATTGCATTAATCGCAGTTCGTAACGGTAACACAAAATATCCTTTATGATTTCCAATCCACCATAAACCGCCCTCCGTTTTTCCCATTCCTGTTTGAGCTATGGCAATAATATTCTGATTTTGTTTTTCCATACAAAATCGTTGTAGTGAATTCCATTCCACATTGGGATTTTTTCTTTGCCACTTTCTCATACAATTTTCCAATCCCTGTTCCAGAAAATCATGAGGATACTCAATCATATAATTTCCACTGGCACTATAATCACATTTATGTAAATACCCTTTAATTTTTACTGCTCGAATATCTTCAATATCCTTAACCATAGCCAATTGAGTATAAAACTTTTGGGATAATTTGAAAATTTCATTTTTAACCTCGGCTAAATTTTCCTTAATTGTATCTTCTCTCTCCAAAATAGTCTTTATCGGATCACAATAATCATGATGATACATTACTGCAAAGCAGACTCGTGCATAATCCCGTTTATCATGCCCTTTTATCTTTTGAACCTGGTCCTCATTTACAAAATATACTGACAGTACATTATGTGGGATTTCTCTATCTGGATCAAAATATTGTTTTTCTTTTGCGAGAACTCTCTGTTGAAATCTTTCCGTTACTTTTCCAATATCATGATAATAACAAGCCTGTTTTACCAATTCGTATAAATCATCTGAGTCAATATATCCCATTGTTTTTAATGTTTCTAAATGCGTCAATAAATCATTTATATGTTGTTGAATCGTTTTATCTGGCTTTGCCCAATACCTTTCTAAATTCATCCTTTGTCTCCTTCATTTCCCAGAATGCATTCCTTTATTATAGAAGCAAGGCAGCAAACTCCCATTTGCTGCCTCAATTTTAAAGAAAATTAACAATATAATTTTTCCCATCTTCCTGATCCAGGTATATTCCATTTCCAATTTTATCGATACCATATTGTGAAATATATACTACAGATTTTTTTTCAAAAATTCTTTTTCCATCTTTTAACTCATAATTTTTATTCAGATAATATCTGGTTCCATTTGCTTTCACACGATTTCGTATTTTATATGGATAAACCTTTCTCTCATCCGTTTCTTCATCCAGTTTCAGAGCTTCAGAATCTATATAAGCAGAATACTCACTTGTCGCCGAGATATTTCCAGTTTCAACTAAATCTATAACTTTTGCCTGCTGTATATCTACCATGTCTTCACTTCTTCCAATAGATTTTATGTCAGTCCAATGCTGTTCCAGATCATGTAAAACCGCATCATCTGCCTGTATATGAATAATCAATTGAATATTATTCAGAACTTCATAAAATTTCATAGACTTAGTTAATGTCCGAAAATAAGAAATAGGTTTCGTATAGTTTTCTCTTACATATTCATCATATCGCTGCTTTATTTCTTTCTCATACTTTTTAAGCTCATTTTCTCTCTGAAGTACACTTTCATATGGAATGCCCGCTGCTTTTGCCTTTTTTCTTTTCTCTGCTAATGCTTTTTTTCTTTTCTTCAAATGATTTAAAACTGGCCTAAGTCTATTTTTCTTGAATTCAGAAATAGTATCATTTAAATCCTTTAACTGTTGATACTCTTTCAATAATGTTTCATTGTATACCTGAATTGTTATATTTTTTCGAAAACTATTTCCCTGTGGTTTCTTAGCTACAGCAACCTTGTCAAACGCAGTCGACAGCATTTCTCCATTTTTCATTTTTACAAGAATTCCTCTGTCATCTTGTAAAGAATTCAAGAAACAATAATCGGTATACGGTTCACGATGCATAGATTCATACTGTCCTTGTATACTTACATTCATTGGATGGTATTCTGTGTATCCACATGCTTTATGCAACGCTCCAATTACTGTTGAAAAAGGGGGGAGCGGATATGTCATTTTATTATCCACGCATTCTGGTTTCCTGTAATTTGCGCTCGTCTGACGGATAACCAGTCGAAATGCTTTCATAACAGAATCTCTCCTTTCTGTTAAACGCCATAGTATTCTCTTACTTCTTCTTTTAAAGTCTGGAAAAATTCCGGCATATTCATTGTTTTCAGAGTTTCTTCTATTTCTTTTTCATTTTCCAGTGTCTGCCCTTTTAATAATGCCGCATGAAATCCCTGATTTTTCTTTATAATTAAATCCTCCGATAATTCCAGTCTGTCTTCTTTTACATGTACTACATTTTCAAAATAATGTGTTTTCCTCTCTGACAATCCACCTACTGCAAAAACAGGTTCCGCATTATCCATGTTTCCTTTTACTATCAGGCTTAACGTTTCTACTGCATTAAGCAACATGCATACTCTTTCAGCTTTTTCCTCTGCTTCTGCTTCCTCCTGAAAGTTATCATCTTTTCCCACCATTTCCAAATCTATTGTTATACTGTAAATTTTTAAAGATTTATCATATTCGTACTGATATGGCATCAATCCTACCTGATCTGCATGATTCTGTACATTTAATCCATTTTCTTTTGCATAATTCGTGGCCATATAAAGGTTATTGTGAAATCTTGGCTGACTTACAAAGCTTTCGCAAGAAATGGCATCTGTTACGTAAAATGAACTATTTCTGATATATGTAGTGCCGCTTGTATTCATATATCCACCTTCTAAAGCTCTGCAATTAGATGCATTTGATTCTTCTGTAACTTTTTTCTGCACTGCTCCATCAATCTCTGTTTTCAAGTCTTCATATAAACCAGACTGAGTCATAATTGCATTTTTAAGACTCTCTCTGCTTCGAATTGTATACACTTTTCGATTTCTAAATACCTTTTGTACACTGGCGATATTTCCCAGAGATTCCGAATAATTAGATGTCATATTGGCTACTATTGTAATTGTCAAAGCTTTCTTATTCATTCTCCTTACCTCCCGTTTGCTTATCCTGCACTTTACTTTTCTTTGTCATCGCATTAGCAAATGTATAAGCTAATTCCTTGTTATCCTCAAAATTTTCAAATAAATCATAAACAAAATCAAATTGTATATCTGTATAATTGGACAATTGGGCAAGAATATCCAAAAATGCACTATAATCTTTCAGTGCAAGTGAACTTGTCAACCTCTGACGATAACTCTTTCTCTTATTCTCTGGTAATGTTTCAGCTACTTTTTTCGCACACGCATATGCAACAGTCATTCCTTTTGTCATGTTTTTTCCTCTTTCTTTTATCAACAAATTTAACTTAATCAATAAACTAACCAAGTATTCCGAGTCTCGTTTTAAAAAGAATTCTATCAATTCATCTGCATCTTTTAGGTTTAATATGCAATCCATGACTTCTTTTTGAACATCCAGATAATATTCTTTTCCTAATTGAACACTAAAACAAAAAGGTTCATATACCTCCAATTCAGAAAGAATATCAATGCTACGTTTTCGAATATATAAAGTTTCAAAAAAATCTCTGTTTCTGTTTTTAGTCATCACTTCTACATCGTAATCTATGAAAGCAGAACTTTCTTGGATAGATTTAAATAAAATTTTTCGGGCAGTTTGATATTTGTCCGGTTTTTTTTCCTTTTCTTCTCTAAGTTTGTCTATTAACTGCTGATTTGTATCTATAAGTTGTTTGACAGAATAATTATCATTAATAAATAAAGATTCACGTTCTCCACAAAAAGCAAATGGGATAAAATCAAATAGCTGGCAGTCTTCAGATGCAAAGCTTTCTGTTCGAAATGCAAAAGAAAGATTTTTAGATTTTCTCGCACCATCTATATAATATCCCCAAAGTCGGCAACAATCTCGTTTTTCCTCAAACAATAAATTCGGGTTGGCAAAATCAGCATACATATCCGATTTGTTTCGGAATGTTTCCTGTATCAATATTAACCTGTTTTTTCTTATACATTCTAATATTTCTACCTTATTATCTCCATCAAATTTGATTTTCCCAAATATTTTTTTCATAATCGCATTGCTTTTAAGTAATTCATTAATCTGCTTTTTCTCTTCCTGTGAAAATTCATCTTTTCTCAATTGAATTTCCAATCTTTTATGTGGAAACGATAATGAATAATACTCCTCTGCAAATTCCAGAAATCTTTCCCGAGTAATATCTTCCTGATTGAATGCAAAATACTCGTCCTTAATCTCATATTCCAGATTCTGGTTATATAAATATTTTTCCAGACCTACAATTGCAGCAGAATATCTCCAATCTGAGGGAATAACATGCGTATTAAAAAGTGCATCATTTACTTTTTTAATCATTATGCCCTCCTATATCTGCTGAATAATCTGCAACAAGCCATATCCCATCGACGAGTGTCCACCAACCCCTACCTGATAAAAATATTGCAGAATTTCAGGTTTTGCTTCTATAAGGAAAAATCCGATTGATATATCTATAAATTGTTTATATATGCGTGTTACAACCTTTTTTCCTGATATAGTTTTTATTTTTATCTCCTGCACCTCATTCTCAGCAAATCCCGCATAAATAGCTTGTCGCTTTAAACTATCGCCTGCTTTTTCTTCAAACTCTTTATCATTGATCGTATAATAATTGTCTGTATTATTCTCTCTGAAATGTTCTCTAATAATCAATCCGCCACCTGGAACAGTACGAAAGATTACTTTATCACTCGTAATCGCTTCTTCTTGTACTTTTACAATTTTCTTAAGTATCATACTGTTTTTATCTGGCAAAGGAAATCTTTTATGCTTCATTCCAATAAAAGCAAAATAAAAAATCTGCCCTATTTTGCTTTTATCACTTGCTGAAAATATTAATTTCAATCGAGGAGAAGCCAGAATAATTTTGTCTTTCTCATATTGCGGTTTATCAAATAATGGAACAAAACAATAATCTTTTCTGTCAGTCCCGGTAAAATAGTGTTCATAATATTTTCCCTGATTGCATTCTTCCAATGTTTTCTTCAAAAAAGAAACCAACATTGCCCGATTGTCAGACGGAATAATGTTCTTCTCTAGTTCAAAATATAATTCAATACGCACTTGCTACTCCTTCCTTACCATTTGCACATTTTTCCTATATTTTGATATTACTACATTTATTATCTATATACAATAGTTTTTATTATTAAGTATAATTTTATAATACTTGGTTTATATTTGTTTTTTATTTCTTGCACTTGTTTACTGATTTGTTATATACTTTAATTGTATCTGTTGTTCCACATTGGAATGTAAAAAGTATTATAAATTTTTACAGAATTAATAGTTGTTCCACATTGGAATTTCTCATTGCCAAAGTTAAACAGGTATCTATATCTTTAACTGGCATCATTGGAGTAACAGAAAAGAGCGCGCATAGCAAATGCACGCTCTTTTCTGTTACTCCACCTTTATATCCATTTTTTCATTTGCCCATCCTCTGATAGTTTCTTCACTTTCGCAAAGAATCCTGGCTACCTTTTCAATTGAATCTCCCTCTTTAAAAAGGGAATTTGCAATTTTACGTTTTTCCTCTTCTCGCCCAATCTTTATCCCATCATTTTTTCCAGCTTCATACTCAGCTTTCCGAAGTTTCCTTTTTTCCTCTTCCTCATTGTATTCAAATATACTCATAGCAACTACCTCCGCTCGATTCTTTTGCAGAAATTCTTTGAGAATTCCCTCCTGAACGCTTTCGCTCACTGCACGTTCTACTGCCGTATTCAGTTCCATTTCATTAGAATATCTGCGTACTTTATCAACATACTGAGCATATTCTCTTAGCGTCCGGCATTCTTCCATTAGTTTTTTATTATGCCCTACATTGATATTTAATGTGATGACCTTTAGTTCAAGATTTGGTTCTCCTGACATATTTTCATATGATTCTGACAGATAATCTACCCACCTATCTTCTTTTTTCTCTGTTCCATTATAAAATACGATAAAATTCGGTGTGGGTATTCTCAGTCTTGTTGAGGTATACAAGGACTTCCAATCCACCATTTTCTGATATTCGCTGGAAATGTAGAATAAGTCTCTCAAAGGCATGTTCGGGTTATACGTAGACTGATGTTCATACAGAAACAGATTCGTATTTATAATAAACGCCAGATCATTCTTCATTCCCATATACATTACGTTCTCAAGTGTCACAATCTCTAATTGAGCAGCATCTGTATAAGAAGTTTCATTGATTGCATTATACAGCGACAACAGATTCTTTCTGTCTGAAAACAGCATACGGAAGACTGTATCTTTGTACTTACGGTTTGCAGTTGCTGTGTTGCCTTTCAATCGGTTTCTTTTCACAATAATTTTTTTGTTCTTTCTTTTTGCCATTGGCAATACCTCCTGTTTTCCGCAGGAGTCAGAGAACATTTTGTGCTATTCTTATCACTTCTCAGCTCCTGCTTTTCATAATTAACTGGAATTAAAAGCATGGATTTCTGAATTGAGATTAGAATAATCAGACGGCAAAAATGCCTTGAAATATAAGAGAAATATGCTTTGGGTTTATCTTAGCATTGCTCCCTCTCTTTTTCAAGGCATTTTAGGTTCTTTTTATTAAATTTGCTACAAACCCGTTACTGTTCACTCCGTTCTCAGTAACGCTACCAAAATTCATTCCAGATTGCCTGTGGCAATGGAATTTTGGCTTGTATGTCTCGGGATTTTGGCATATCCATGCCAAAACACCTCGCGGGATAGTGGAGTGTGAACAGTAACACAAACTCTTTCGATTAATGGACATTGTCCACATTACAAAAACAAAATATGCATTTTCCCGCGACTATCATATACAACTTCCGCTTCTACCTTATAAATTCTGCGGATCAGTTCAGGAGTGAGTACTTCCTGTGGAGTTCCATAGCTTTCCAGTACCCCATCTTTCAGCACATAAATCTTATCGCAGTACGCCGCAGCAATATTCAGGTCATGAATAGCAGAAATAACTGTCACATTCAACTTCTTTACCAGTTCCATCAGCATGATCTGATGTGTGATATCCAGATGGTTCGTCGGCTCGTCAAGAATCAGTGCAGGTGTCTGCTGTGCCAGTGCCCTTGCCAGAATTACTCTCTGCTGTTCTCCACCTGACAGAGTCGAGAATGTGCGGTCTGCAAACGTCTCCATCTGCACTGTTTTCAATGCTTCATCCACAATCTGATAATCTTTCGCATTATCCCGTTCCAGAGTTTTTTTATGAGGTGCTCGTCCCATAAGGACAACCTCTCGCACTGTGAAATCAAAATTGTAGTAATTATGCTGTGCCACAACCGCCATTTTCCTTGCAGAACTCTTGACACTCATAGAATGAAGTTCCTCTCCATCCAGATAAACAGCACCTGCATCTGGCTTCAGGATACGGTAGATGCATTTTAATAATGTAGATTTTCCGCTTCCGTTTGGTCCGATGATCCCTACCAGTTCCTTATCCTTTGACTCTATGGAAATTCCCTTCAGTATCTGTCTGGCGTGAAATCCAACCTGAATATCTTCTGTAGTGATTTTCATTACTTACTACCTCCAAATCCATAGGATTTCCGCACAAGCAGATAAATAAAGCATGGAGCACCGATAATGGATACCAGCACACCGATCGGCATCTCAGAATTCTTCAGGATCACACGACATGCCACATCACACCAGATCAGGAATGATGCACCAAGCAGTGCACTTAATGGCAGTAATCTTCTGTGGTCTGTTCCAAACAGGATTCTGATCACATGAGGGATCACAAGTCCTACAAAGCCGATCACACCCGCACAATATACTGCAAACCCAATCATTACAGAAGCAACAATCAGATAAAAAGTTCTCAGCCTGTGCAAATCAGTTCCCAGTGTGATCGATACATCATCTCCTAACAGCATCAGATTCAGATTACGATATTGCGTCCAGAAAATAATTACACAGATCAATGTAACAGGAAGCATTACCCCTACTCTGCTCCAGCTTGCGCCTGCAAGGCTTCCCATCGTCCACTTCATTACTTCTGTTGCTGCATTTTTGTCATTGGTGATATAGATAACAAAGTTGGAAAAAGCAGAACATACCGCACTGACAGCCATTCCGGCAAGGATCAGTTTGGCAGAAGTAGCTTTTCCGCCCATATTTGCAATGGCAATTACTGCAAAAGAAGTGACCATTGCACCAATAAATGCAGTAACACCAACTGAGTTTCCACCGAGAAATCCGCCAACCCCAAGCATGATCGCCAGTGTTGCACCAAGGGATGCACCGGATGAAATACCAAGTACATACGGATCTGCCAGTGGGTTCTGGACAATCGCCTGCATAACTACGCCACAGACGGAAAGAGCCATTCCAACTGCCAGAGCCAGCAGGACTCTGGGCAGCCGGATCAGCCACACAACATCGTGAACTGCGCCTTCTGCATAGACGGACAGGCTTTTGATATGAAACAATTTATATGCAATGACACTGTAAACATCTTTCAGTGACAGATCTGCATTTCCAAAAGTGATTGCTGCAAGAATGGAAAAAATCAAAAATGCCGCAAGCCCGATAAGAACTGCCACATACATGGATGTCCTGAGCACACTGCCTTTTTTTGTCTGTGAAACCTGTTCTTTCACTGTTATGTCCTCAATCAGTCAAAATTCACATCAGGATATAATCCTTTTGCGAAAGTTTCAATACCATCCTGTGTACGTGTTGCACTTGCGTACATTTCACTGAGCATGATCGGATAAACACGACCGTTCTTTACAGCGTCAAGGCTCTGAAGTGCTTCGTCATCCTTGATAACGGCAAGCTGGCTTTCTTTTACAGTTTCCGGATCATCACCTGCATATGGCATGTATACAACAAAAATCACATCAGGGTTTGCTGCAATGATATCTTCTTTTCCTGCTGTAGAAGCATCCGGGTTTGCCAGAGTCGCACCCAGTTGTGTTACCATATCTCCACCAAGGCTCTTTGCACCATAGTTTGTGATATCTTCTCCAAGAGGTTCCAGAACCATTACGCTTGGTTTCTCTTCTACATCTGCTGTTGCTGTAAGAGTTTTATCGATCACTGCCTTTGCATCATCTACGATTGCCTGTGCTTTGTCCTGTACATCAAAAATCTTTCCAAGATTTAAGATGTCTGTAAATTCATTTTCCAGAGTTCTGTCTCCGTCAGGGCGTGTGTTTGTGTTGTAATAAGTGTTGCAGCCTTTGTCAATCCAGTCTGTTACATTTCCGAGATTTTTATCAGAAAACAGGGAGCTCCAGGATAAGATCATGTCTGGCTCCAACATCGTTACAGTCTCAAGGGATGGAGTAAATTCATCAAGATAATTTGTTTTTGAAAATGCATCTTTAAGTTCATCCGGAACTTCATTGTCAAGACCTGCAGTAGCTACCAGACGGTCTTCCAGGCCAAGTGCAAGCATGGTTTCAATGCTTCCCTGATATACAGCAAGAACTTTCTCCGGTGCCTTTTCATAGGTTGTTTCGATTTCATTTCCATCATAATCATAGGTTGTGATGGTCAGAGGATATTCTGTCTTTGTACCTTCTGCGTCTGCTGTCTTATCTGCATCTGCTGAATCCTGTGCGTCTGCATCTTCCTGTGTATCAGAGTCTGCATCTGCTGCCGGCTGATTGTCCTCTTTGATTGTCTCAGAGTCTGCTCTCTCTGCTGCAAAAGCTGCCGGAGCTGCGGAAACTGCCATAGCTGCTGCCATCATAATTGCCATGATTCTTGTGGATAAATACCTGTTTTTCATTTGACTTCCTCTCTTTTCGTATATGTTATTTACCTGTTCGTGTAACCGAAAAGATGGGACTTCAGAAAAAGTAAAATAGAAGTGATAAGAATAACGGATACTTTTTACGGAAGCTCCTTCTTTACGCTGTCAGGCAGGTTTCCTGACTCACAGATCACAGAAAGTTCCCATAAAATAAAAACTGATACAACATCCATGCTTCAGCAGTTCATGAATGTTGTATCAGAAATATTTCCAGATACTCTCTGACAGCCGGATTCCGCCTTCTCACATATTTATGCAATGGCATATTACAATCCCGCTTTTTTCTGTATACAGTGGCCGCAACCGTTCAGGCATTTCACCTGATTCCCTCTCACATTATCATACACAAAATCTGCATATGATAATGTTCACTTAACAGCTATTCAATTACGCTGATACAATTTTAGCACACTGCTTTTATAATTACAACCATATTCGAGACACATCAGAATTCTTTCTTCTCCATAAGCCGGACCCCAATCCAAAAAGATCCCATATATACAATTACTGTAAATAATACAACTCCGGCCAATACCATTCCCCGGTTAAGTCCATTCAGCCATGCATCGACTGCGTCTGCTGAAAGTCCCATTGTTTTTATCAGAATATAAACTACTGCAAATATAATAGCCCACATGACCATTGCAATATAACGTCCTTTTTCCGCTCCAAAATGTATTACAAGCGGGAGCGATACCGCCAGCATAAGAAGTGCCAGTGGAATGTCTATCAGGCTGCCAATGATAGTCTCACTCAGACACCCCTGAAGTTCTGCCACACCTTTGCAGATTACTCCCGTTATCGTTGCAATTCCCCACGCTACAGCCGTAAGCCCTGCTCCCAGCAGATATTTTTCCGCCACATACTGTTTTCTGGTAACCGGCAAGGTCATAAGAAACGCAAGACCATTATCAAACTCATCATAACTTATAGTCGTAATGGCAAAAATTGCTGTGACAATCGTAAAATATCCTGTAGCAAAACTGACACTCCCGCTTCCTGCCAGATTCAGGATGACTTCCATTACAACAACCAGGATAAAAAACTGTTTCTGCTGTTTCATCAGTTCTATATCCTTTACAAATAATCCCTTCATACCTGTTCCTCCATCATCACTACCAGATCATCAATCTTTCCATTCTCAATTACAACATCCGGATAATTTTCCATATAAAATTGTTTCTGGTTTGTCAGACACCTGTATCCATAAGCTTCTTTCCGGATCTTAATAAGGTATTGCTGATCCAGTTTTTCGTACTCTTCTTCTGAAACTTTAAGAACTGCATAATCTGACAGCAGTACATCTGTATCCTCATGAAGGATAATTTTTCCGGCATGGATCATATAAAAATCGTCACAAAGACTCTCCAGATCTGATGAAATATGGGAACTGATCAGAATAGAACTGCTTTCATTTTCTTCCATATATTCTCTCAGCATGTTCAGCACTTCATCCCTGGCTATCACATCCAGACCAACTGTGGGCTCATCCAGAATCAGCAGTTCTGCCTTATGGCTTAATGCTGCCAGTACTTTAAACTTTGCTTTCATACCAGTGGAAAATTCTTTGATTTTCTTGTCTGTGGGCAGATTGAATCTTCTGCACTGCTGCAGGAATTTCTCTCTGTCAAAATCCGGATATATGCTTTTCATAATATTGGCCACGCCCGCTGCTGTCAGATACATACTGAAGCCTGAATCTGCAAAAACAACTCCCAGTTTCTGCTTATCCTCCGGCTTAAGCTCTTCTGCCTTTTTCCCAAAGACCTCTATCTCTCCGCCATCCGGATGAATCAAGCCGAGCAAAGCTTTAAATGTGGTGGATTTCCCGGAACCATTTCTTCCAATAAGTCCTGTAATCATCCCAGGCTGTACTTCCATAGAACAGTCCAGCGAAAAACCTCTGTAATGTTTCTGCAAATGACTGATTTTCAACATGTCTTAGTCCTCCATGATCATTTCAAAAAGATTTCTGATTTCCTCATCGTTCAGTCCACATCTTCTGCCCTTCATGATTGCCTGCTCCAGATCATGTTCTACTTCTTTGAACTGTTCTTCCCTCATCAGGTTTTTATTTGTGGCTGCAACGTAGGTTCCTTTTCCATGAACAGTGACGGTAAATCCCTCTTCTTCCAGATTGTCGTAGGCTTTCTTCACCGTCAGGGCACTGATCTTCAGTTCCTTTGACAAACTGCGTACTGAAGGTAATACAGTGTCCGGCTGTAACTCTCCTCTGATAATCGCAGACTTAATCTGGTCTATGATCTGTTCATAAATAGGTACCATGGATGAATTATTGATTATTATATGCATATGTTTCTCCTCCATCTGCAAACAGTATATAACAGTGCATAACTGTTGTCAACTGTTTTATACTGTTATACATGGTATTTATTTGATTATAATCAAAAATGGATATTCAACCTTATTTCCAGCAATCTTTCACAATTGCCTTCTCATAAAATTGAATATCCATATAACCTTAATCTAACTCTGTTTTTTCGAATTAACTTTTAGTGGAAGTCTTATGGTTACAACTGTGCCTTCTTCCAGCTGTGAGCTTATGGTAACCCCATATTTCTCTCCATAAATCATACGAATCCTTTTATTTGTATTTCTGACGCCTATACTCTTTCGCTCTTTATTCAGAACCTCTTTCAAATCTTCCTCACAGATTCCACATCCATTATCCTCTACATAAAAAAGAATATCATTTTCTTCTTCCTCTGCTGAAATCCAGATCTTCCCGGAATCCTGATAATTTTTAAATCCATGCACAATGGCATTCTCTACAAACGGCTGCAGAAATAACTTTGGAACTTCCAGACTTCTTAAATACTCCGGTATATCCATACTCACTTCAAATTGATCCTGATATCTTTTCTGCATAATTCCAATATACCGTTTAAGCCAGTCCAGATCCTCCCACAGCGGAACCAGAACATCACCATTCTGGCTGGTATACTGAAGCATTCTCGACAGATCCAAAAGCATTTTGCTGGCATTTTCCTGTTCTCCTTTAAGGCATACCCAGTTAATGATATTCAGCGAATTATAGAGAAAATGGGGATTCATCTGTATATTTAACGACATGATCTCCGTGTCTCGTTTCTGGATCATCATCTCATATTTCTCATGAACCAACATCTGCAGGTTCTGATTCATTTCATTCAGTTTTTTATAAAAAAACGCAAACTCATCCCTGTTGTCATATACAATTCTTGCAGTAAAATTACCCTCTCCTGTTTTCTCTATCATGTGCAGCGGTTTATAAACTTTTTTCCCAATCTTTCTGGAAATAAGAACAGCCGTAGTAACAGATAAAATAATTTCTATAGTTACCAGAATCAATATTGCCCTGGTAAGATCTGTAGCAATATTCTTGCTGAAAACATTAACTGGAATCATGGCAAGTGTATACCATCCCGTCACCATACTTTTGGAATAGGTTACGATATATTCCTGATTATTTGCACCGTAGTATTTTACAGTTCCTTTATTCTCCGTAATTCCCATATCAGCTGCAGTTACATTTCGAAACAGCTTTGATTCATTCTCACCGTAAGGACCAACAACACTGCCATCTTCACTCATGATATAATAAAGAATCTGAGAATTTGCCTTTGTATACTTTTTCAGCATATTATTCAGATTATCCTCTGTAAAATTAACCACCAGATACATTTGATCAGTCTTATTTTCCAGATGTTCAATATGTCCTGATTCTACCCTGCTTAACTGCAGCTTTCTGACAGCCGTAAATACATGCTCATATTCCAGAAAATCTCTCGGCATATCTTCAATTGAAAACATGTCCATATAATTATATGCCGGAATCCACACAAGTTTTCCATTTGCCTCATCTGCTGCTTTCTGTATTTTAGAACCCATAAAGCTATGATTTGGATAATAGTTCTTTTCCTTTTCGCCAAACTGATAATACGGAGTCACAATATGCGTAGAATAAACCGTGTTATTCCACGGCAGATAGTCCAACAAAATTTTTGAAATTTCCTGACTGGCACTTTCAAACTGCATACTGTCAGACGTATCCAGATTCTGAAATATTTTATAAATTCTCGTATCTACATTTATTTTTAATGAAAATTCCTCAATATAATCCAACTTTTCATCCAGAATATCACTGACATTCTCAGCATTTTGCCACATTTGTTTTTCTGACTGCCTGATCAGTTCCTGTTTTGACAAATGGAAGATAAATAAACCCAAAAGCACAACAGGAATAATGGAAATACAAATAAATGAACTAATCAGCAGAGTTTTAAATTTTGTATATTTTAATTTTTCCATCATCACCCAACTCTTTTGCGAAATTCTTCAGGTGTCATATTATGACGTTTCTTAAATGCCCTGTTAAAATAATTGGGATCCTTATACCCTACTTCCAATGCAATCTCCCTTACCTTGTCGGAAGATGTTTTCAAAAGATCCTCTGCTTTCTCCATACGAATATCTGACAGATATTCAGAAAAGGAAATTCCGAATCTCTGCTTAAATAAAGTACTGAAATACGAAGCATTAAAATGATACAATGTTGCAATTCTTTCCAGACTGATCTCGTCCCGATAATGTTCCTCTATATACTTTCTGCTTTCATCCAAAGGATCTGTCTCCTGTGAATCTGCTATTTCCCGGAAAGCGATTATATTTTTTATTAATTCCGCTGACCTTTTTTTCAATTCAGAATACCACTGACTTTCGATCAGACGATTATCCAATGCATTTAATTCTGACAAGTGTTCAGCTTTCAGATAGGGCTCCATATAACGTAAGATTCTGAAAAAAAAGAATACGATTTTTCTTTTAAAAATATCCGGCTGAACACTTTTATGCTCTGACAGAACCTCTGTTATTTTTTCAAAAATTGCTTCGCTTTTTTCCAGATTTCCTTCTTTTATAGAATTCAGAATTGCTTCACTGCCTACAGAATCCTCCTGCTTTTCATCAGACAGATATTTCTCTGCCTGCAAATATCTTTCTTCTTCATAAAAAGAATACTTCATCGCGGCCATAGCCTCTTCATATGCCTTTTTTCCGCAGCTTTCCATATCCGGATACAGAGAGCTGACTGCAAAATAAATTCTGTTTTTCTCAAGTACCAGGATATTTTGAATAAACTCCTCTATCTGAGTGATCTGTTCCTGTTCAATTCTTGATCCTGACAAGGCCAACACAGCCAGCAGATTTTCTGTTCCGTTGACCTGAAATGTAATTGACGATGTATCTATCAGATGTTTTTTTATAAAATACCCTATCTCCCGTTTCATCTCTTCATTAAGAATCAGATGCTGCTTATTGATCCGGATCAACATCAGATAGCCTTCCTGTCTCAGAGGAAACATCTCACTTAAGGGCTCCCATACCTTACGTCGTGTATGGTGGATATACTGATTCAGAAGCCACTCCATATATCCATATGCAGATTCCTTCAATCGTCGTTCCATCTGATCTACTTTTTGTTTTTGAACCTGATCCTGATTTTTTGATTTCTTTATTTTCTTAATGGCACGCTTTAACTCTTCTGCATCTACAGGCTTTAGCAGATAATCACTTGCATGAAACTGTAACGCCTCTCTTGCATAGGAAAAATCTGCATATCCGCTTACAATCACAAATGCAGTTTCTGGATAATCTGTTTTTACTTTTTTTTGCAGCTGTAAGCCGTCCATTTCTGCCATACGTATATCGCTGATCACAATCTCACAGGAAATATTATTCATGATCTCCATTGCCTCCTGACCATTTGATGCTTCCCACAGCATATCGTCCGAGCATATTTTTTCAAGAAGCATAATAAGTCCTTCTCTGTGAATTCGCTCATCATCTACTACTAATATATTGTACATTTTATCTCCTGTTCTGTCTGATATATACGTTTTGATTATAGCATAACAGGTGTGCATGAACAATTGCACACCTGTCTTTACAAATTCTATTTTTTTGTTCCGTGATACATCTTATCCAATGCATCGGCATAGTCTTCCTTGGAAAGAATCAGTACCGGTATTTCTGAAACCTTACGCTGTTTTCCATCCGTCTCAAGACTTGCACTGATCACTCCTGCTGCCTGTGTTTTCTGTCCCTCCACATACAGGGTTACCTGTTTCATTTTATGCTGTGTATCCTGAGGGAAAGGATGCTCTGACAGCATCACGCTCTTCTCGCCTCCTGCCAGTTCATCTGGCAAACTGATGTAAAAACCAGCTACCTTATGGGTATTCTGTGGTACTTCTCCCACCATGCATACTGCCTTATTGTCTGAAAATACAGGTTGATAATCCCAGTGATAGAATTGTTTATACTGTACTTTCCATCCATCAGGAACTTCTATCTTCACTTCTGCATTTTTCCATTCTGTGTCTGTTGACTGGCTGATCAGATAACGGAATAAAAAGATTCCACAGTCTGAATTATAAAGTTTAGGCATGATAATTCCATATGGACTAAACAAAATTCCATCCTCTGTCATTGTGCTGCACTCAGCTCCTGCAATATCCGTTTCCTGTACAGCCATTGTCTCTGTAGCAAACTCTTTCTCAACAAAAGCTCCAGCCAGTACCAATTCCTCTGCTCTTATACATTCTCCCTGTGCACCTGCACCGTACTTACGCACTTCAAAAACAACCTTTATTGCTTCTTCATTATAGTTTTTAATATTAATAACAGTTTTTCCTTTTTCTTCTCTATATTCAATATCAAAGACATAAGCTCCAAGATGTGTTTTCTGAAGTTTATAACCGGAAAGCAATCCCTGTGGCTTGATGACCAGCGTTTTCTGTGTTCCATCCATCCTGAGGCCAAACCACTGCTCAACACTCTGCTGAATCCATGCACCCTGTCCCTGGCTGCATCTAGTCAGGCATCTTTTCTTATTTGTTGCTCTTGGCCACCAGAAAAGTGAGCCTGTTTCATCCAGACGTTCGTAAAGGAGATTCAGGTTATCAAGCATTTCCTGTCTGGTAAGACTTCCGCCAAGTTTTAAAGTACAGCCTGTTGCAGATGGATTCATGCCAAAATGTAATTCACGCATTGTCTGGAATTCCGGATCATAGTTTGTGATATACATAGAACGTGCATATCTATGAAGATTTACATATGGCTCATAATCGAAATCATATAGTCCATACAAAGGTGCCATAACTGTAGCAGTATCCTCACCACCATAATAATTCAGATCATCCTGGATGTAGAAGCGTTCCTCATTCTCACCTAAGTTGTTTCCGCCTGTAATCTGTCTGCCGAATGGTCCGCTACCTTCCATCAGTTCTTTCATGTCTGCTTTCATCTGTTCCATAAATCTGTCCACATCTGTCGCATCCCGTTCCAGAAGTTTCAGAATTCTTCTGTAAGATTTCAACGCATAATAACACTGTACATTTGCACCATAATCATACTTGCGGAATACAATAAGATCGCTGGCGTATCTGCTAGAAATCAGTGCTTTTTCTTTATGTTTATGCTTCATCATTCCATCGTAGATCTCATCAATAGCAGCAACCAGTTCCGGATGATCTCTGAAGAATTTCTCATCTCCTGTCAGCTCCAGATATTTTCCTGCTATTACAAGCAAAGAAATGTAGTAAAACATACTATGATCCGAATACAGGCTATAACGTGGCCGGTTTCTTTCTGCCAGATAAAACATTGCACTTTTTCCTACCTCAGGTACTGCATACATAACACTTACCACATCAGGAGTAATATCAATTCCCCAGAGCCTCGAAAGACTATGGGACGGTGCCCCCTGCCAGTTGGTCAGAAGACTTCCATCTTCTCTGAAAGAAAGACAGTTAAAATTATCAAGAATAAACCGTACCTGCATATCACGGTATTTCTCACCAGCCTCCTGGTTTTCCCGAATATCTGTAGTGATTTTTCCAAATCTTTCTTTCCAGAAATCATCAGTAACATTCAACCATTCCAGCGGTGTATGTTGATACAGTGTTCCAAGGGCAGAATAAATCTCTTCTCTCTTTGGAGTAAGAGCAATTACTGTTGTAAATGTTCTGCTTTCATTTGCTTTTAATTCAAATGGTACATAAATTCTGGGATTATCTCCCTGGCCTTCACATACGGAATCCAGAAGCTGAATTGCTGCACAGGCTTCCGGGTGCCATAATACTAGCAATTTCTGATCCCATTCTGATTTATATGGTGTTACTGTATAATCATCGAAATATTTTCCATAATGCTCAAACTGATTTACAAACTTCTGGTCAAATGACAGGCGGAGTTTTCCTTTAATTTTGCATCCAGAAGTATTTTTTACTTCTATACAGTAGAATGCTCCTGCAGGTCCCGGAACCGGATGGATTGATGACGCCGGAACTGCTTCTTTCTCCAGAATCGGCGCAAAAGAAAATATTCTGGTTTCCAGTTCCGGATGCTCTGTAGCAGTAACCGGAAGAAAATCATCATAATAAGTTGTCCATGACTGCTTATTTGCACCTGAGATCATCAGACCATTGTCCAGCTCCAGATCATATTTCATTTTTCCAAGAAGTAATGCTGTGTCATTCTGATAATACTGACCTATGTATCCTTTAAACTGTCCTCCCAGATCTGTTCCTCCGGATGGTACTGCATAAATTTTATCATGAGGAGTGCACAAAAAGTGCAGTCTGCCCATGGTATCCTGGCCCAAAAGTGTTCTTCCATTTGACTGTGTAAATAGCTGTCTCTCACTTAATGACCAGTCTGTGCGCTCCGAAGTTTCATCATACTGTGCTCTGAAATAAGAAGACTTATATGCCTTTTTCCAGAAATTTTCCCATGTATTATAAATCACATTCCCTCTTAAATGCATTGTTTTTCCTCCTATTCTTAGCCTTTCACACCAGACATTGTTACACCCTCAATAAGATACTTCTGACCAATGGCAAATACAACCACAACAGGTGCAAGCACCAGGCAGGCTGCTGCCATCATTAAATTCCATTCACCTCTGTAAGAACCAGTAAACAACTGAAGTCCCAGTGCAACTGTATATTTTTTCTCAGAATTTAAATATACAAGCGGATTCAGGAAATCGTTCCAGGAATTTAAAAACGCAAACATACCTACAACAGCCAGGGCCGGTTTTGTAATTGGCAGGATAATTTTTGTAAAAATCTGAATATGGGAAGCACCGTCCAGATATGCTGCCTCATCAAAATCCCTCGGGATTCCCAGATAAAACTGACGAAGCAGGAATATGTAAAATGCACCGCCTCCAAACCATGCCGGAACAATCAGTGGAATAAAGCTGTCTGTTATTCCAATAGTTCTCCACATCAGAAATGTAGGAATCAAAGTAACCGCAGCTGGAAGCATCATACTGCTGATAATGCAGGCAAATACCACATTTCTGCCTCTCCATTTAATTCTTGCCAATCCATATGCACAGATGGAACTGGTAAGCATTGTTCCCACTACACATCCTCCGGTTACAATAAATGAATTCAGGAAATATTTTCCAAAGGGAAGTGTATCAAAAACTTCCTGATAGTTTTCCCACATAAATTTAGAAGGAATCCAGCGAGGCGGCATCATAAACACTTCCACTGTGTTCATTAGTGAACTTCTGATCATCCAGTACAAAGGAACCAGACAAAACAAAACACCTAAAATCAGCGCAAAATATATTAGAATTTTTGAAATAATTTTCTTTGTATTCTTCATATTCATTCTCCTCCATAATAAACCCAACGGTTGGAAAACTTAAATATGACTGCAGTCAGCACCATAATGATCAGAAACAATACCCAGGCAACTGCACAGGCATTTCCCATTCTTCCAAACTCAAATGCTTCTCTGTACAGATAGTATACATAGAACAAACTGGAATTGTTTGGTCCACCCTGTGTCATAACATAAGACTGGGTAAATATCTGGAATCCATTGATGATTCCCATTACCACATTATAAAAAATTGTAGGAGTCATCATAGGAATCGTAACATGAAGCAGCTTTGCCCAGAATCCGCCTCCATCAATCTCAACTGCTTCCAGAAGCTGTCTCGGTACATCCTGCATTCCGGCAAGGAAAATTACCATTGTAGATCCGGTAGTCCACAGATTAATAAAAACCAGTGTGGGAATAACTGAACTTTCACCTGAAAGCCATGTGCTTACCGGTAAATGCATTGCCTTTAAAATATTGTTTGCCAATCCCATGTCCGGATTGAAAATCCACATCCAGATCGCTGCCATTGCTACGATCGGAACTACAGTTGGAAGATAAAAGATTGTTCTGAAAAATCCTTTTCCTTTTACATTTGTATTTAACAGCATTGCTATAAAAAAAGAAACTATGATAGCTGTCGGTACAGAAAGCGCAACATAAATTACTGTTACAAGTAATGATTTATAAAAATACGGATCACTTCCACTGAACAGATTTTTATAGTTGCTGATTCCTATAAACTGTCCGCCTGTTGTAAAATTAAAATTTGTAAAACTCAGTCCCAGACTGACTGCCATCGGAAGCAATGCAAAAATCAAAAATCCCAGAATACAGGGAAGACTGAATAAAATTCCCCAACGATTTTCTCTTTTCTCGCGATTTGTCACTTTATACTTTATTTTCGTCTGCATATTTATTCCTTTCTGGCATTATAGCTATTTCAATCAGGAAAGGCTGCCAAAAGCAGCCTTTCACTTGAATACTTTAAGAACGTTCTCCTGAATAGGTTCCTTCTACCAAAGAATCCGTCTGGCTTTTTACTTCTGTCATTGCTTCTTCTGCTGTTTTCTTTCCAGACCACACCTGTTCCAGTGCAGAACCCACTAATGTATTAATCTCATTAAAATTCTTTACGTTAATTTCGGTTGCCACTACTGCATGATCATAAGTTGCCTTTACAATAGCGTCCTGAAAGCCCTCTGGTCTTGCAGGCAATTCTTCAGATGCCCAGAAATCAACCTTATCCGGATCAGTATAATATTCTGTCTGTACAGGCATCCATAAAGTTCTGTATAATTCTGTGATTCTTTCTGAACTTTCTGGATTTGTAAGCCACAGATAAAGTTTTTCGGAAGCCTCCAGATGCTTTGTACTCTTGAATATAATCAAAGAACCACCATCAAAGAAAGTAGTATAGTTTTCATCAATTGGGAGAACACCTACGCCCCAGTTGCATCCTGAATTCATAAGATCCAGATGGTTCCAGCTTCCGTCAATGTACATTGCTGTCTGTTTTGCAGCCAGTGCTGTTGCTGCACTTGGCATTGCATTCTTCTGTACTGCTGTAGGAGATACATGGTACACATTGATCAGATCTGCAAAATTCTGTAAAATCTGAGCTGACTTCTCATCATTTAATCCAAGTCCGTCCATACTCTCATTTAAGTAACCGCCGCCTGCTGATAGAATAAACGGCATATATACATTCCAGTCTGTTCCAAACATTACACCGTACTGTTTAATATTATTTGCATCAAAATCCGGATCAGCTGCATTTCTTCCTTCTGTATCCAGCGTCAGTTTTTGTGCCATCTCTACAAATTCATCCCATGACCAGGCTTCCTCTACCTTAGTCGGCGGCAGATCTACCCCTGCCTCTTCGAAGCAGTCTACATTGTACATCAGATTTGTTGTAACATTGGCCTGAACAGGTCCTGCTGATTCTGTAGGACTCCAGTTCCACCAACAGGTAGACAGATAATCATCTTTACTAAGTCCCATATCATCCAGAAGATCATAGAAATTATAAATCAGGCCATCCTCACCCATCTGACATTTCCATGAAGCTGAATAACTTACATCCGGTGCTTCGCCGGCTGCAATCATAGCATTCAATTTTGTCAGGAAATCCTCAGATGGAATATGCATCAGATCCACTTCAATATTGGGGTTTGCTTCCATGAATTTATCTACAGATTCCTCAATAGCCTTTTTTTCGTCTCCACTTCCCCAGTAAGTGAATTTTATAGTTTCTTTCTCGTCACTGCCCTTGTTTTTTGCATTCGCAGTTGTGGTAAATAAAGCAGTACAGGTCATTAATGCCGCCAGACCTAAAGACATTCCTCTTCTCTTCATAAAATTTCCTCCTACTACAATATATTTATGGTTAATATCCCTTACATCCAGTAAGGAATTATCC
>OBVU01000063.1_pt1 | contig 109862 bp, 98 predicted proteins | sample 1495171 | NCBI WGS metagenome assembly OBVU01 (sample SAMEA2580028, study PRJEB22360) | human gut metagenome | biome: human gut; feature: human-associated habitat; material: faeces | place: Denmark | collected 2008/2010
CTCTGAGGTATTTTCAATTTTCAACATCCACGCTTTTTATTATACAGGAAGCTCCTTAAAATCTAAAAACTGCCTGACGGGCAAGTGCATATTTACTGACTGCCGTCTCACTTTTATTACTGATTTGCAAAATATTTTTTATATAAGCCAACAGAAAATTGTTATATTTCACCTCCATTACTACACACCCTGGATGTATAACTGGAAAACAGCCTGCATATTCTTCCAAAAATCTTCCAGTTAATTTTGACGCTGATATATTGCTGTCAAAGGTAATCCTTGTGTCATTTTCTTTGAAAACAAACGCCATTCTCTTATATTCAACAATGACTTTCGGTATATAACAATTCGTCTTAAGAACACCATAACATTCCGTTGCGAAAGGATCACTATATTCAAGAAGTACTTCATAATGTCCCTTCATTAATTCTTCAGCATGTTCTCTGGAAATAGTCAGGGAACGCTTCAACTGATTACTTCCCTGTTTTTGTTTCATCTCTAAAAGTGCTGTCCTACTTTGAGGACTGTAAATCCGCAGACGCATTTTCCTGCGACACTCAACACCCGCCAATTTTTCTTCAAAATCTTTGTTTCCCAATGTATCGAAGTACAGGGAACGTACCATATATCCATCCTTACCGTTATGAGAATCTTCTTTAAATAGTTCAGCAAACTGACGGCTAAAACGATAATACTGTTCCCCGCTTATTAGAAATTTTCTTTCCTGACGAAACACCTTTTTAATCTGCATTCTTTTCCTCCAACATCTCTCTTACGGGTCTGCTCCAATGATAATCTCTGGTCACATTTATATTTTTATATTCCTTCTGAAGTTTCTCCCAAGTCTCTTTTGCATTGTCGATTCCCTTATTCCGATAAGTTTTATTTTCTGTAAGACCATGCTTTCCAACCTCCTGAAACTCCAATATGCAATGTAACTCCTTTCCGTATTTTTCAGAAAGCGCAGCCTCTGTTCTGATTGCCTCGATTTCATTACCGCAGCTATAATTCATAACCGCTACTTCATCACAAGTCTCTTTTATTAGTTCTTCAAGCCCTGACGTCAATCCCTGATTGTCATAATGCCGTGGTATACAAATCGCTGTACGGAGATGATTTTTTTGAGCGAATTTATATCCTTTTTTCATACAGCTTATATATCTGTCCATATACTCTTCCGGATTCTCTTTCCAGGAATCCGATATATACGGTTCTATATCCAACATAACTCCGTCAAACTTCTCTTTTTCTGAAGATTGTACATTATACTGAACGATTTTTTCCAGATGTGCCAACAGCGTTGCTCCATCCTCTTCATATCCCCATTCTACAGCGCCAAGGAGTGCATACACTTCTATCTTCCTATTGTGTAAGGCTTTTACAAATTTTCCTGTAGCCTCCACTTCTGTCATTCCATTTGTCTCCTGATACCACTTGGTAATTCCAAGCTCTTTTGCAAGGTAAAGTGCCTCCTCCGGTTCACAAACAGCTTCCTCTGACCACTCGAACATTCCTGTTTCCTGATATACCTTGTCCTGTTCTTTTCCTTTTCTGACACAGCCGGATACTGTCAACATAAATATAAAAATATATACTACAGTAGCCGTTCTTCTCTTGTTTTGTTTCACTCTATCGCATCCTCCCTACATTATTCACGAATCATTTTTACCTATAGAAGGCTTGATTTCGCTACAATCGTCTACCAGATAGAGACCAATACCAAAACAATGCTCAAAATCAAGCTGACTTTTGCTTTCAGAACTTTCTGCATTGACAATTTCCTTTCCCTTTTGAGATATTTTCTTATATATTATCATCGAAAGTAGCTTTCCCAAAATCAATAGAATTTGCGCGAGTGGACATTTTTCTGCGCGAATGGACATTATAGCGATTGACACTTGTTCTCTTTCGGGGTACGCTTATAAAAAAGAATCCATCTGGTCAGATCATCGATCTGAGTCCACATAAGCAGAAAACCAAGCAGGAGCAGTATGACAATATACAGAATACATTTCTTTTTATCTGCCTCAATTCTTCGATAGGTTCTGGTGTAATCAATTACTTTCTTTTCTTTCATAGACCCCTCCTTTTGTCTCGCCTCGCTACGTAACTCTACATCGAAGTCTCTCAGAAATTTTTTACATCTCCTCTCCGTAGATTACAGCACTGCAGCCTTTCTGCTTTTTACTCTGATACATTGCCCTGTCAGCCTTTCTGTACAGCTGATCAAAAGAAACCTCTTCATATCCATTATAAAAACACGCACCTAGACTTATTTCTATGCTCTTTCCCTGCATCTCTATGATATCAATCTGTCGGATATTTTCAAAAAATCTCTCAAAAAATTTCTCTGCTACCCTTTGTTCCAGCATTCCCGGTATAAACATGGCGAACTCATCACCTCCGAGCCGCAAAACCACATCGCTGTCACGACATGTTTTCTGTAGTTTCTCCGCAATGGCTATGATCACCTTATCTCCTACAGAGTGTCCGTAATTGTCATTGATGGATTTAAATTTGTCACAGTCGACCAGGCAAAGCAATCCTCCTGTTTTTTCCTTTAAAAATTCAGTAATCTTTTTTTCTCCGCTTCCACGATTACATAATCCTGTCATAAGATCTGTCTGCGCCAGATAAATCAGCCTGTTCTCACGCTTTTTTTCTTCTTCTATACACTCAATACAGAAAAGTACATGCAGAAGTTTTCCATCTTCATCGTAGTCTACAGGAATAAATCTGCTTCGGTTCCAGCCTGATATTTTATCTGTAAATTCATGTGTTATGCTGTTTTCTCCAAGAAGCCGTTCTTCCAGCGTACTGATATCTACAAACTCCAGTGATTCCTGAAGTTGTGATTCCGTACACATTTTCTCAGCGATATTCTTGATATGTCCGCAAAAACCATCTCTGATTTCATATTCTCCCATTTTAAAATCTTTTCCCAAATATTCCGCAATCTGATCTGTCATTTTTATAATATGATATCTTTTTGTCTGCACATCAACCAAATACATAGATGCATAGATTTTGGAAAGCGACGAATAACTGCTGAGCTTTGCCTCTTTATTTGACTTTATAAACGAATTACGCAATTTCAGAAATGAGATAAGAAGCGTTCCTATCATATCCAGAAAAGTAGTAAGTCCCCTGTAATCACTCTTTGGAGGATTATCCACACCGAAAAAACCACTTATCTCATCTTTATAACGCAAAGGACATACCACCACATTTCTCACATTCTGCGCTTTTAACATATCATATGATACGCGATGTTCTTCTTTGATATCTTCTATATCAGTGATAATGATACTTTCGCCCCTGGAAAACGTATCATACCACCACTTTATTACGTCCATATCGACATTCTGCAATCTGTCTATCTCAGGAGTTACTCCCTGTGCACACCATTCATACGTATTGTCTGTGCCATGTCTTTCTTTACAATCTTCGAAAATATATATTCTGTCAGAACCGATATGTCTGCCGAAAAAGCGGATAAATTCATTAATCTGCTCGTCAGGTGTATGGTAATTGAGTGCGGATCTAAGTGCTTCATTTATGACCAGTTCATACTTTATGATTGTCTTCATGTTGCTTTCCTCCTGAATGTCGTTCTCATCTTATTTTTTTACATTCAAGCCAGATGGAAAGACCTTCTTTTATTTTCTGCTCTTCCATTTGCTGTACTCCCATTTGTTATCCTCACTATAAAAAAGTCATAAATTTTTTCAATAATTCTGTCACGAAACGACAGAAAATGACACGAATTGTAAATCCATGGTATTGTTTTGTGATATATTGTTACCGGATAAATACTCTCAAACTCCTCATACTTCATCCTCTGTCTCTTCATAATCCTCATAAGACTTAATCTCTGCATAAAGATGTGTGTCTCCTTTCACATTTTCCTCTGGCTCATGCAATTCTTTACATTCCTTATCTGTATACAAAACGTAATAAGAACTATCATCATGAAGCATGATCCATACGTGATTATCTGCAGGAACAGTGATTGCATAATCCTTTTCCAGCTCTGTGCCAGGAGCTGCAGTAACTGTTACATTACGTACATCACCTTCTGCTTTTTCTGCTTCCTCGTACTTTTCGCAGAGATCTGCTACATCCTCAGATCTGTCCACGCCGTAGGAGAATTCCATCTTCGAAGCTTCTTCTGAAGTGCCGTCCTTATGATTCAGAATCTGAGTATGTTTCAATGGTCTGTAATCATCCGAAGCAACCACATATTCCATAGAAATCCAGTCTCCCTCTGTGTAGGATTCTCCATCTCCCTGAGAATTCAATGCGCTCTGAGTAAGTTCTTCAGGTACCTTTGTCTGTATAATGATCGTATCACCATCTTCCTTCATATCCGTCACTTCTTCCTCTATGGTTTCATCTGTGTAAAAGCTTATAAGATCATCTGCATTTCCATCTGCTTCATCAATATACAGACAGGAGAGGTACTCGTCTCCTTCTTTTCCGTATTTTAATTCGCCATCTTTATAGAGCATCTGGGTAGTACCATACATATCTACATACATCACTTCAGAATCTTCATAGTCATATACCTTTGTATTCTGCAGTATATATTCACAGGTAGCTTCATAGCTTTTATGATTGCTTACAAGACTGTCTGTTTCTCCTGCTTTCATCATCTGTTCCAGTGCATTGTCTTTTGTCAGTTCAGGTAACGTATCCGATGCCTGAACACTCACACATCCTGCTCCCAGAGTTCCCATAATCAGTGCCGTCACAATAATCATTCTTTTCTTCATTTTTTAGTCTCCTTTTCTTATATTTTTTCCTTTACGATGCCAGTAAAGCAAACTTTCGGGCATATATACCGTATCAAAAGCTCTCCTCATTTTGACAGTTTTCTGAATCTATATTATTTATGTTATTTGAATTTGACTTCTCTGTCTATATTTTTGCGTGAATAGTCAAAATATGGTGTGAAAAGACCTTCATATGATTTGATTTTGCCCTCTGCCAATGGTATACTTATTTTTAATAAGTAACCTGGCCATTATCTATCTTTATGACAGGAGGGTTTTATGATAGCATTGCGTTATTTCTGCGGATTTTCTCTTCAGATTTTTTCTTATGCATTTTTCTGTTTGTATCCATTCCGGGATCGTTTCCGCCTAAGCACAAAAAAGACAATGCTCATGGCACTGTCCATTTTTATTGTAATGGTCATTCCGTTTTCTCTTATCGCACAGTTCAACATCGGCGGTGATTACAGAGAGCTGATCTGGAATGTTATCTTTTATATTGCCCTGCTACTGTTCGGAATATTTTACTGCTTTAGCATCCAGGCGAAAGCAGCAGAAAAACTATTTGTATTTTTTGTTGTAATGAGCTACGGATTCTTTGTTACAAGCACCGTTACCTTTTTGCACCGTACTTTCCGGTTTCCATCCGATTATTTTATGTATCCGCCCTTTGCACTGGCTCTCACACTTATCATAAATCTAGTTCTTGCGAAACCATTTCTCATGCTGATGGAGCGAATCCGTACTATGATCAATGCAGATCTGGAATCACGGATCTGGAAGATTCTCTGCTCCCTCCCTGCTTTGTTTATTCTGATTGCCAGCATTGCACAGTTCTCAAGCATAATAAATCTTTCCAATAATATAGTTGTCCATGTTATGTTTGTACTGTTTGCAGTATTTGCTTTCATGGTGTATGCCGTATTCTTCAGTGTCATGGGATACATCCGCAGCAAACAGGAAGAACAGCGGATTTCCGAGCGCATGCTGGAAAGCTATCGTAATCAGGCAGAAAACAATGAACATATCCTGGAAATACACCATGAAATCCGGCATCATATGAATGCCCTGTCCTCTTATCTTAATCAGGAGGACTATGCAGGCGCCAGACAGTATACACAGAAATTTACTGAAGAAGCCGAAGAGCTTCCTTTTGTCACCTACACAGCCAATGCTCTGGTCAATTCCATCCTTTCAGAATTTGCAGAACGTGCCAGCCGTTATAAAGCCATAGTGGAGTACAGTATTGTCATTGGCAGAAGTCTCAACATGGAAGATATTGATCTGTGCCGAATGTTGACAAATATATTGGAAAATGCAGTAGAAGGGTGTCAGAAGGTTTCTGAAGAACAACGGATCATCCGGCTGAATCTCCATTCAAAGGGAAATTTTCTGTTTATTAAATGTGAAAACTCCTGCAATGAGGATAACCTGAGAATCACGAATGGAAAATATAAATCCAGTAAAAAGAACAGTGACAAACACGGTTACGGTCTTAAGATCATCAATGGAATCGCCGAAAAATACAATGGTATACTGAACGTACAGGTACGTGGTGGCTTTTTTGCTGTAACAACAACGCTTTGTCTTGACGAAAATAACGATTAATAGGAGGCTTTCACTATGTACCATATTGTCATCTGTGATGATGAACCGATTTTTTTAACACAGATATCAGAAATGATCATCGATATTTTAGCGTCCATGGGAGAATCCTGCGAGATTCAAAAATATACTTCTATTTCAGAATTAAAAAATACATTGCAGAATACTCCCAAAAGCTGTGACATTCTGATTCTTGATATTATGCTGGGTGAAAACAATGGAATCAGCTTTGCAGAATGTCTCCGTGACACTGAAAACCAAATTCCCGTTATCTTCATTTCCAGCAGTAAGGAATTTGTATTCGATGCATATTCTGCTGAACCTGTAGGTTATATCCTTAAGCCGGTCAGCCGTCAAAAACTTGCAGAAGCACTAACCCGTGCAATCCGACATCTGATCCCGAAATCCATTATAATCGACACTCCGTCCAGAACTGTATCCTTTCATATCAGGGATATTACCTATATTGAAATAATCAATAAAGAACTGCAGATTCACCTTCAGGATGGTACTGTCACGAAGATATATAAGTCCCTTTCTGCAGTCCGTGAAATTCTGCCGAAAGATATCTTTGTACAATGTCACAGATGCTACATTGTTTCTCTGTATGCTGTCCGTTCAATCCGACGTTTTGAAATCACACTGAATAATCATGAAATAATCCCGGTCAGCAAATACAGCTACCGGGATGTCCAGGAACAATTACAGCAATACGCTGCAAAATGGTTTTAATTTCTCCAAACAGCTCAAAAATCATTTCATCTCTCGCAATTATCTTTTATCAGTCAATCAGCTATAAATGCAAACAGCAGAAAACGGCGGTCTTATCGACCGCCGTCCAGACTGTAAACAACCACCGTTTTAACCGGTGGTTGTTTACCAGTTTTCCTTCAGATTCCCAGAACAGCAGATATCTTAATCTCTTTTTCCGTTTCACTGAGGTCAAAATCGCCGCCGTCTTCCACAGTCATATGTACCTCATACAGTACGTCTTCGGATAATGTATCCGGTGTTTCACCATCTTCTGTCTGAATATGCCATTTCTCTGCCGGAACTTCTTTCAAGGTACCATCTGTACCATATGCATACAGCTTCAGAGAACCTGTTTCCCCGGAGATTCCTTTCATACGTATTGCAACGGTCGTATTCGGATGTACGTTCTCAATTGTGATCGTATTCAGCCATCCTTCCACATCTCCCTGGCCGCCGTCTGCCGCAAATTTCTCCTGACTTAACACATTGCGCATTGCCTGATCCAGATCCACCTTGCGGTAAGGCATTTCCGGCAGATATACAAACCTGTCCTGAAGTCTCAGCAGTTCCAGATAACCAGTCGGACAATAGAGCGCATTTCCGCTGTTTCCCGCATACATACCAATAGCCATGTTGTTGTATCCCGGTTTGTCAGAAATATCCATGGTAAACACAGTCTCGCCTGTCTCAAAATCAAGCATGATATACTGCCACATACCAGTTTCCATATCCTGAACATATCCGTAAATATATCCTGTTGCAGTGGACAGCTTCATCATGGAAGTGTCAGACAGATCACTTCTGCACCAGATACTCTTCATCTCATATCCGTCCTCCGTCTTAACTGTATCCACGCGTTCTATACCCGGCGCGATCATTTTATTGCCCTGTCTCAGCCAGCCCACATCATAAATATTCTCATAGCTTTGTATTGAGGAATCATTATCTGCTTCTCCAAGCTTCGCACTTCCTGCACCAAACCAGTTACATACGATCGTGCTTACTGTTCCCTCTCCATCATCATATACAATTGCAGAATTTTCCACAGACACCTGTGTACCTTCCGGAAGCTCATCTATAACAGGCATACTCGCAACCTGTTCTCCTGTTTTCATATCCACCGCAATAAGATTTACCGGATCCTGATTATCTGTAAACATAACCAGATCTTTGGTCAGAGACGGGGAACATCCACCTCCCCATGCAAGACCGCCACCTGTCGTCTCATCGCCTTCTTTGCTTTCCTTGGCACCCACACTTTTATAGGAAGTTTCCCAGACTTTTTTCACACCATTATCCGCCTGGAGCAGATAACACTTCAGATTTGTCAGAATGACCGCACCCTCCTTAGATGCCGCAATACCATTCTCTGCACCCTCTCCCGGTTCCAGTTCATATACAAACACTGCATCTGACAGATCCACATCTTCTCCATTCAAGATCTTATCGATAGCTGCACGTGAAACATAGCCAAAGGTTCCCTGCTGTTTTCTGTCTGGATAAATGCGGAAGCCTCCTGTTGCAAACCAGAGATTTCCCTCATAATCAAAAACTACAGATAACAGATTCTGATCCAGTGTTTTTCCAAGTGCAGCCTCTGCTGCCGCTTTAATATCAATATCCAGCACTTTCTCAAATTCCGGAAGTACATTTCCCTCCTCATCTGTAGCCTTAAGCATAAGTACCCGATTATCGTTCGTCGGACACACCAGACGGTTACTCTCATCTACAAAGGAATAGGAACTCTGGATCAGATAATCTCCATTATCATGCTGTTTTGGAGAAAAATATCCCAGTGTCTGTGTTTCCTCTGCATTAATATCACGGATTGCCAGTCCACCAAGCAACGGAACTACTGCATGTCCGTAAGAATCAAAAAAGACTGCCGGGGAAGCATTGGGATTAACTTTTTCATAAGAAACATTGATCTCAGAATAAATATCAACAGGCAATACCTCATCTGTTGAATCTGTATTATAGCAGTCATGATGAATATTAGAATCACTGGCTGCCATATAAGGATTCACATCCATAGCCTTCGGTGTAAGTGTCTTTATAGGCAGTTCTGATGTCTGACCTGCATTTTCCTCTGTCTGTGTTTCGTCTACCTGTGTTTCCTCTGCACGTACCATATTTATTGACGGTTCAGATGTTGTAGCTGCTATAAAAGCGATCATTGCAAGAATTAAAGCTCTTTTCTTCATAATTGTTTTCCTCCTGAGTGTTTTTGTCATATTACATTTCTGCGTTCAAACCAGATGGAGAGTCCTTCTTTTATTTTCTGCTCTTCCACAGGTTTCATAAAAAAATATTCTATCCGCATCCTGAACGCATGAAGCGAAAAATCAAGATCACTGCACCAGATAATCCCACATTTCGGATACAGGGAACGGAGATGTTCTGCCGCATTCAGCCCAGACACACCTGGCAATGCAAGAAACACCACTGCCGGTACTGTTTTTCGTATCCGCCCAAAAAACTGTTCCTGATTCTGATAGATTTCAATCAATGGAAAAACTTTCTTTTCTGTACAGTAATTCCTGATATATTCCGCACAGTTCTGTCCTTCCTGTTCCTGATCAGTTAATATGGCAATACAATACACGACATCCCTCCTCTTCCATTTGATGTACTCCCATTTGTTATCCTCATTATAAAAAAGTCAGAAATTTTTTCAATAATTCTGTCACGAAACGACAGAAAATGACACGAATTGTAAATCTATGGTATTGTTTTGTGATATACTTATAGCAGAATTTTATGATATCAGGGTCAAAAGGTCAAAAAGTCGTTCGTGCTTGCACGATAAGACTTTTGAACTTGGGACCCGCCAAACATGAGAAAGCAGCGATTTACGTAGTAAATCAGCGGATTTCGAATGTTTGAGAATTGCGGGAGCAGCTTTGCAGCGAAGCAATTCGTAGATATCAAGTTAGGGGCAAAATGCCTTTTGACCCTAACATCATTTTATAAACAAAGGAAGATTTACTATGAAAATTGCAATTGTTGATGATATTTCAGAAGAAAGGACACTGTTGCGAACCAGACTGGAATCTCAGTTTTCCAGACGTAATGTCCACGTAGATATATTTGAATATGAAAATGGAGAAACTTTCCTCACTGCAGCGAAGGAATGTCCTTTCACGGTAGTGTTTCTGGATATTTATATGAATGGTTCTAACGGGATTGATACAGCAAAAGAACTTCGCAGATCAGATACTGACTGTCTGCTGATCTTTACAACAACTTCCACCGACCATGCATTAGAGGGATTCCAGGTCCGGGCTCTGCACTATCTTGTAAAGCCCTACAGTGAAAATGATATTTCCGCACTGACAGACGAAATCCTTTCCCGCATCCCGGATTCCGGGAAATACATAGATGTAAAGGTAAACGGCAGTAATATTCAGATCCCCTTTCGGAAAATAATCTACGCAGAGCATTTTTCCCATATGATCCACATCCACACTGCCGGTGAAAGGGAACTGGTCACCCGCCAGTCCTTTGATTCCTTCATAACCTCCCTGAAAATGGACTCACGTTTCTATCGGTGTAACCGGGGCGTTGTGATCAATCTGGAGCATGCCGTTGATTTTGACGGAACAGGCTTTCGCCTTGATAACGGAAGCAATGTCTCTGTCAGCCGGAAGCTGCTGAAAAACGCCAGACAGACATTTATGGAATTTCTGTTCCAAAGGAGGTCCTGAAATGACTGACATACTTCGCCCTGTACTTGAACTTTTCGTAATCATTCCCGGTATACTGCTGGCATATCTGCCTGTAAAGAACCATTTGAGGCAGACACCGCTTAAGCTGACAGCATGGCTTCTTCCCCTTCTTCTGGGAATCTGTATTTGGGGAGGGGCAGTTTGCTGTGCCCTGCAAATTCCCACCAGATGGTTCCTGTTTCCTCTGCTGCCTGTCATTATGCTCATTTACCATAAAACATTAAAAATCTCTGTCTGGAAATCCGTCAGTATTTTTCTGGCAGTCTTCGCAGTTTTTACATGTGTCAAAAGTCTGTCCCGGGCAGTCAATGCACTTATGACTGCTGACCTGCATATTACAGAAAACGAACTGTGGTTGCACACTGGTGCCGGAATTTTCTATAACGTCATCTGTCTGCTGTTTGTTCTGGCAGCCTGGTATCCTGCCTGCCACTGTGTACAGACAATGGTCACAGACGAGAACTTTGCCCAGACCTGGTATGTATTCTGGATTCTTCCGGTAATCTTCATCGGAGTGAATCTTTTTATGATTCCCAAACACCGCAGCACTTTATATACCGGGCGTATTCTGCAGTGTTATATTGTTTTCAGTCTTGTACTGCTCATAATCCTGCTTCTGTTTTATGTCCTGTTTCTTATGATGGCAGTCAGCCTGAACAGAAATGCCAGACTTCAGCAGGAGAACCATTTTCTTTCCCTACAGCAGGAAAGATACGAGAATCTCTGCATGGCCATTGAAGAAGCAAGGCAGGCACGTCACGATATCCGCCATCATTTTGTCCGTCTGTCCACTCTGGCAGAACAGGGTGACATAGAAAAAATTAAAGAATATCTCTCTGCTACAACCGGCAAAATCTCTGACTATAACCTGCATTTCTGTGAAAATCAGGCTGTTGACAGTGTTTTCGGATATTATTCCACCATTGCAGAAAGAGAAAACATTCCTTTTCATGCAGTGGTTTCCCTGCCTGCTGATCTTTCCATAGATGAGATCAATCTGTGCCTTGTGTTCTCCAATCTGCTGGAAAATGCCATCCAGGCAAGTGTGAAAACAGTACCCGCCCGCAGAAAGATTAATGTGGAAGTTTATCCCCACCATAATCATCTCCTTCTGATCCATGTGGAGAATACCTTCGATGGCAAAATACAGCAAAAAAACAATATTTTCCAATCCTCCAAACACTCCGGAAACGGCATAGGAATCGAATCTGTCCGCCACATTACCGACAAAAACGGCGGTGCCTGTGACTTTACCTATAAAGATGGTATTTTCTCTGCAAAAATAATGCTCCGGATATAATCAGTTATTGATTATACCCGGAGCATTTTGTAAAAACACTCAGATTCATGCCAAACAGATAAAATCATCCGTTTCGCTACTTGCTTGATTCACTAAAATTATTCCATACACTCATCCAAAATTGCAGCCATCTTGTCGATGTGTTCTTTTGTGATCACAAGCGGAGGTACGATTCTCAGTACATCACTGCCTGCGGAGATCACCAACAATCCTTTTGCTAGCGCAGCCTTTACAACTTCACCAACAGGGCGGCCCTGGATCACGATTCCCTGCATGAAGCCCATGCCTCGTCTTGTTGCAGCGCATTCATGTTTTGCAACAATTTCATCCAGTTTCTGTTCCAGATATGGAGTCATTTCCTGTACATGTTCAATGATCTTATCATTCTCATAAATGTCAAATACTTTGCTGACTGCAGCACATACAAACGGGTTTCCACCATAAGTTGTACCATGATCACCTGGCTCCAGAGAAGCTTTGGCAGCTTTCTCATTCAATACAAACGCACCTACCGGCACACCACATCCAAGAGCCTTGGCACTTGTCATAATATCCGGCTGTACACCGTATGCCTGCCATGCAAAATAATGTCCGGTTCTTCCCATACCGCACTGAATCTCATCGAAGATCAGCATAATATCTTTCTCATCACAGATCTGACGCAGACCTTCCAGAAATTCTTTCTTCGCCGGATAAATACCACCCTCACCCTGAACAACCTCAGTGATGATCGCGCAGGTCTTATCTGTGATCTGAGCCTTTACGCTCTCAAGGTCATTAAAATCCGCAAACTTCACACCACCCATCAGAGGCTCAAAGGGCTCTCTGTAATGAGCAGTTCCTGTTACGGAAAGTGCTCCGATACTTCTTCCATGGAAGGAATGGTTCATGGCAATGATCTCATGATCTGCATGTCCGTCACGTACATATGCATATTTCTTAGCTGCTTTTAAAGCACCTTCGATTGCTTCTGTACCACTGTTGGTAAAGAATGCCTTGCTCATTTTACTTGCCTTTACCAGCTTCGCACCTGCTTCGATGATCGGCTCATTGTAATATAAGTTGGAAATATGCATCAGCTTATCAATCTGATCTTTTAATGCTTCATCATATCCCGGATAGTGATATCCCAGAGAATTTACAGCAATACCTGCTGCAAAATCCAGATATTCCTTTCCCTCGGAATCATATAAATAACATCCCTGTCCCTTTTCAAAAACAACAGGAAAACGATTATAAGTGTGAAGGATACTCTCTTCGGATTCCTTCATCTGTTCATTCATGTTCATTGTAATATTTCTCCCCGTCTTCTCTCAGAATCGCAGTACCAATACCTTTGTTTGTAAAGATCTCCAGCAGTAAGCTGTGAGGAATTCTTCCGTCAAGGATATGGACTCTGTTAACGCCTTCTTCAATGGCATCAATACAGTTTTTCAGCTTCGGAATCATACCTCCGCCTACATAACCGTCATCGATCAGTTTCTGTGCTTCATCTACATGAAGTTCAGAGATCAGGCTGGACGAATCATCCTTGTCTTTATAAACGCCTTCAATATCAGAAAGGAATGCAAGCTTCTCAGCATGAACAGCCTCTGCAATGGCACATGCAGCATCATCCGCATTAATATTATAAGTAGCGAACTCATCGTCATAACCTACCGGGAAAATGATCGGCAGGAAATCTTTCTCCAGAAGATCCTCCAGAATCTTCGGCTCAACCTTTGTAACTTCACCAACAAATCCGATGTCTCCACCCTCTGTCTGTTTCTTGCGGCATTTCAGCAGACCACCGTCTTTACCACTGATACCAACAGCATTTACACCAAGAGATTCCACCATGGCAACCAGTTCCTTATTCACCTTCGCAAGAACCATCTCTGCAATCTCCATAGTATCTTTATCTGTAACACGAAGACCGTTAATAAATTTCGGCTCCATACCAACCTTGCCAACCCAGCGGCTGATTTCCTTACCACCGCCATGAACGATGATCGGTTTGAAACCAACCAGTTTCAGAAGAACAACATCCTTAATCACGTTCTTCTTCAGTTCATCATCCAGCATGGCACTTCCGCCGTACTTTACAACTACGATTTTACGATTAAATCTCTGAATATAAGGAAGTGCCTCGATCAGCACCTCCGCCTTGTCCAAATATTTCTGATTAACCATTATTCTCTCCTTTTTTCCAGTCAATGTCTGGTCTCCATCCCTGCTTATTGCTTTTCGCAATTAAAGCAGGAGACTTACCTGATTCGGTTAAAATCACCCTTATTCACAGAATTTTGTTATGAACGGTAATCTGCATTGATTTTTATATAATCATAAGTCAGGTCACAGCCCCATGCAGTTGCTGTGGCATCACCCATCTTCACATCAGCGATTGCTGTGACAGCTTCCTCAGAAAGAATCTTCGTTGCCTCTTCTTCACTGTAATCCACAGCCACACCATTCTCAATAATCTGGATCTTACCAGCCTTACTCTCAAAGAACAGATCCACCTTCTCAGGATCAAACTTCGCACCGGAATATCCCATAGCACACAGGATTCTTCCCCAGTTTGCATCATGTCCGTAGATAGCAGCCTTTGTCAGAGAAGAAGTAACAACAGACTTGCTCAATGTAACTGCCTGCTCCTTAGACTCTGCACCAATGATCTTCACCTCAAACAGTGCAGTCGCACCCTCTCCGTCACCTGCGATCTTCTTCGCCAGAGTAGTATTGATATAATTCAGCGCAGCCTTGAAGGTTTCGTAATCCTCACCCTTCTCTGTGATCTCCGGATTCTCAGCCAGACCATTGGCCAGAAGAAGAACTGTATCATTGGTAGAAGTATCTCCATCAACAGAAACCATATTGTAAGTATCCTTAACATCCTCACTTAACGCTTCCTGCAGCATCTTCTTGGAAATCTTCGCATCAGTAGTAACAAACCCAAGCATTGTACACATATTCGGATGGATCATACCGGAACCCTTACACATACCACCAACAGTAACCGTCTTACCGCCAATCTCAATCTGAACAGCAACCTCTTTCTTTTTGGTATCAGTAGTCATGATCGCCTTCGCCGCCTCAGTACCAGCCTCCAGAGAACCATCCAGCTTCGGCGCCATCATCTTCACACCATTCTTAATACGGTCAATGGGAACCTGCATACCAATCACACCTGTAGAAGCAACCAGCACACTGTCAGCAGCCACCCCAAGAATCTCAGCAGCCGCATCTGCAGTCTCCTTACAATAACCATACCCTTCTGCACCAGTACATGCATTGGCAATACCACTGTTACAGATCACCACCTGTGCAGACGGATGATTATAAACAATATCCTGATCCCATTTAACAGGCGCAGCCTTCACCACATTGGTAGTAAAAGTCCCCGCAGCCACACATGGCACCTCACTGTAAACCATAGCCATATCCGTTCTGCCCTTATACTTAATCTCAGCCGCAGCCGCCGCTGCCTTAAATCCCTTAGCCGCCGTAACGCCGCCATCTATAATCTTCATAAAACCTCAATCCTTTCTATATAATAAGACAAACTATCTTGTTTCCCGTCCACATCCTCCACTCTCAGCGACTGCCGCAACTCCCCTGCGCAGTCACGTCCGTCAGACATCCACATCTCTTCCGTCCTGAAAAGTCAGCTCCGGAAATTATTTGGTTTTGAACGCATTTGCAGGGGCTGTAGTAACTCTTAGTGCTCGGGAATTTGCGTTATGAGGCGGCTGCATCACTGTCTGAGCGAAGTTTGCAACGGAGCGAGTTTGACAAGCCGCCTCATGCCTTTAGCAAATTCACGAGCACTTAGAGTTAGTAAGCCCCGAAACCGCGTTCAAAACCAAATAATTTCCGGAGCGTCCCTTTCCATTAATCTATCACGGACACATCGGCACCTGCAGCAGTCCCTCAGCCTCCTTAAATCCAAACATCAGATTCATATTCTGCACAGCCTGTCCCGCAGCACCTTTCACCAGATTATCCATAGCCCCCATCATAATAACTCTATGAGTTCTCGGATCGATCTTAAAGTTCACATCCACATAATTACTTCCTTCCACACACTTAGTCTGCGGACAAACATCCTTATCAAGCACACGAACGAAAGTCTCATTCTCATAATACTTATCATAAACTGCCTTCACCTCTTCATAAGAAACATCCTTAGTCAGAGAAGCATAAGCAGTCACCAGAATACCACGATTCATAGGAATCAGATGAGGTGTAAAATTAATCAACACCTCTTTGCCACACGCATAACCAAGCTGATCCTCAATCTCAGGTGTATGTCTGTGAGTTGCAACACCATAAGCCTTAATATTCTCGTTTACTTCACAGAACAGATTGGCAACCTTCGCTCCACGTCCTGCTCCTGAAGTACCGGACTTCGCATCAATGATAATCGTAGACGGATCGATCAGCCCCTCTTTGATCAGCGGATAAATAGAAAGTGTAGAACATGTGGGGTAACATCCCGGATTCGCAATCAGTCTGGCTTTCTTAATCTCCTCACGGTTGATCTCACATAAACCATAAACCGCCTCATCAATAAACTGCGGAGCCTTATGCTCAATTCCGTACCATTTCTCATATTTCTTCACATCTTTAATACGGAAATCCGCACTCAGGTCAATAACTTTCGCCTTGGAAAGAATTCCTTCATTAATTAAAGAAGCACAAAGTCCCTGAGGCGTAGCTGTAAAGATCACATCTACTTCATCAGCTAATGCTTCCATATTATCATCCATACATTTCGCATCTACTAGCTTAAAAAAGTTCTGATAAACATCTGCATATTTCTGGTCAATGTAACTTCTTGAACCATACCACGCAACTTCCACATCTTTATGTCCCAGAAGCAGTCTCACGATCTCGTTACCTGCATATCCTGTGGCACCGATAATTCCTGCTTTAATCATAATAATTTCCTCCATCTTCGCCTCATCCGGCGATCTTCATTTCATAGTAAAACTTTACTCTATCAGAGTGCTGGACTAATTATACATCTTACCTGCATAATATGCAATAGTCATTTTTCAATGTTTTTACATGGATTCTATTTTGCTTCACGAATTTCCCCCTGTCTTTTCCTATATTATGTTGCATATTTATGCAAAAACAGATAAAACTTTTTTGCATTTTTCTATTGCATATTTATAAAAAAAGGTGTATATTATCACTTGTTAAGCGGAATCATACGAAATCATCTTGTTCCGCATTGAATATTTATTCAAAAATTTCAATCAGAAATTACCGCATTTATTCAAAAATAATGCGCTGAACTCCCGACCTATTCATTTACTTTCGGCAAACGGATATCTCAGGAAATTTTTACAAATCAGGAAAATAATAAAATCCAATTTCAGGAGGAATACAATCATGAAAGAAAAAGTCGTTTTAGCATACTCAGGCGGTCTTGATACCACAGCCTTAATCCCATGGTTAAAAGAAACATTTGATTACGATGTTGTCTGCTGCTGCGTAAACTGCGGTCAGGGAAACGAACTGGACGGACTGGATGAAAGAGCAAAGCTTTCCGGTGCTTCCAAATTATATATCGAAGATATCGTAGATGAATTCTGTGATGACTTCATCGTTCCATGTGTACAGGCAGGTGCTGTATACGAACACAAATATCTCCTTGGTACATCCATGGCCCGTCCAGCAATCGCTAAGAAATTAGTTGAGATCGCACGTAAAGAAGGCGCAGTTGCTATCTGCCACGGTGCTACAGGTAAAGGTAATGACCAGATCCGTTTCGAACTCGGCATCAAGGCTCTTGCTCCCGACATCAAGATCATCGCTCCATGGCGTATGACAGACAAATGGACCATGCAGTCACGTGAAGATGAAATTGCATTCTGTAAAGCTCATGGAATTGACCTTCCATTCGATGCAAGCCACAGCTACAGCCGTGACAGAAACTTATGGCATATCAGCCATGAAGGTCTGGAACTGGAAGATCCTTCCCAGGCTCCAAATTATGACAATATGCTTGTTTTAGGTGTTACACCTGAGAAAGCCCCTGATAAAGAAACAGAAATTACCATGACATTCGAGCAGGGTGTTCCGAAAACATTAAACGGCAAAGAAATGAAAGTTTCCGAAATCATCACTGAGCTTAACAAATTAGGCGGCGAGAACGGTATCGGTATCGTTGATATCGTTGAAAACCGTGTTGTTGGTATGAAATCACGTGGCGTATATGAGACTCCTGGCGGAACCATCCTGATGGCAGCTCATGAACAGCTCGAAGAACTTACACTTGACCGCGAGACAATGGAAACCAAGAAGAAACTTGGCAGCCAGTTCGCTCAGGTTGTTTACGAAGGAAAATGGTATACACCACTTCGCGAGGCAATCCAGGCATTCGTTGAATCCACACAGAAATATGTAACAGGTGAAGTGAAATTCAAACTGTACAAAGGCAATATCATCAAAGCCGGTACAACTTCTCCATACAGCCTGTACAATGAATCTCTTGCATCTTTCACAACAGGTGACCTCTATGACCACCACGATGCAGATGGATTCATCACACTGTTCGGACTTCCACTGAAAGTTCGCGCTATGATGTTAAAAGAAGTTGAGCAGAACAAGAAATAATTAATTGATAACAGCTTCAGCCAGATGGACACTTTATTCATCTGGCTGTTTTTATTACCTGATACAGTATTGCAATTCTGTAAAAAAATGGCACAAAAAAGACACAGCCAGATGGCCATGTCCGTTTTTATCTGCTATGTTTATGATTATCTGCTTTCCAGTTCCGCACGTTTCTTATCGATAAGCTCCTGAAGTTTTTCCAGCTCTTCCACTGTAATCCCATCAGATTCCAGAAGCGCATTCATCATTTCCACCGGATTAATCTTTCTGCTTTTGGCATTTCCCTTTAAATAATCCTCTCTTGAAAGAAGAGGGGTATAATTTCTTGCATACACCTTGCCGTTCATTGAAGTTCCCGCAACCTGGATCAGATTCTCTTTCAAAAGAAGCTCCAGGCATCTTCTTACTGTCGGCATTTTCAGTTCCGGTGCAATGTCATTGATCTCAAAAGCAGACAATGGTCTTCCCTCTTCCCAAAGCACATTCATAATATCATAACGTTTACCTTTTAAGATGTCCATCTTAAGATCTCCTTCCATTTTTAACCAGATATCACTATAATACAGAAATATCAAATTAATTACAATTACAGAGACCTTACACTGATTTACAGTCCTTTTACAAATTTGTTACCAAGTTTATCCGGACAATAATACATCTTTCTACACATCACGAATCATTTCGTCATAAAACAAGCTGTTTTTTCTCAAGACGGGCATATACCCACTCTCTGAAAAGTGTATAGATGACAGATACTGTCGGAATGAAGATCAGCATTCCCGCAATTCCCATCAGACTGCCGCCAAGTGTTACAGCTACCAGTACCCAGATGGATGGAAGCCCGACAGAACCACCTACCACATGAGGATAGATCAGGTTTCCTTCTATCTGCTGCAGGATAAGGAAAAGTACCAGAAACAGAACGGCTTTTACAGGGCTTATCATAAGGATCAGAAAAAATGCTACCCAACATCCGATAATTCCGCCAAACAGCGGGATCAATGCTGTAAATGAAATCAGGACACCCACCAGCATTGCATATGGAAAATGCAGAATTGTCATGGATACAAAGAACATACTTCCAAGAATCACAGCTTCGATACACTGTCCGGTAATAAAGCTGGAAAAAATCCTGTTTGCCAGATTCCATACATGTGCCAGGTATCTGACCGGTTTTTCCGGGAACATTGCGTACATTGCTTTTTTTATCTGCTGCAGGAGCTTTTCTTTCTGCAAAAGAACGTAGCAGGCGAATACAAAGCCAATGGATATATTCATTGCAGTAGTCAGAAGTCCCATGGTGATGGACACTGTGGAGGAAACAATGTTATTGACTCCGTTCTTCAGTACGCCGAGTACAGAATCGATTATTTTTCCCGGCTCAATGTCAAGAGACTGCGCCCATTTCACAACTTCCGGATTGTTTCCGAATACATTGTCGATCCATTTCTGGAAAACCGGAATATTTTCTTCTATCTTTTTTGCTATGTTTACGAATGTTGCCCCCAGTTCCGGTACTACTACCAGCATAACGATCACGATTATACAGATCACAAAGCAGATAGAAAGCACCAGGCTGACCGGCCTTGCCAGTTTTTGTGCTGTTTTTTTCTCTTGTTTCAAGGCTTTTCCGAACAGATGATGTTCTATGAATTTCATTGGAATATTGAGGATAAAAGCGATTCCAAAGCCAATGATGAACGGAAAGAGAAAGCCAAGCAGAACTCTGACAGTGCTGATGACTATGTGCAGGTTCTGGACACCCAGATATAAGAGAATTGCGAATGCGATGAGCCATCGGATTTTTTTCATGTTTTCTTTGTCTAGCTGCATGTTTGTTTTTCCTTTCTTTTTGATATTGGAGAGTATTATATCATATTTTCCCAAAAAACGGACGCTTAGAAAAATATTTTATCTGCTATGCGGTTTCGGCATCTAAGAGATTCTAAGTCATCTGAAATCTGCTAAAAACATGAGAAGAAAAGTCTATGATTGCTCGCTGGTGCTCAGGCAATGGACTTTTCTTCTCATAACGCAGATTTAAGAGGACTAAGAATCACTAAGATACCTGCAAATGCATAGCAGATAAAATATTTTTCTAAGCTGGTAATTGGAAGGTGGAAAATATCGCATCAATTCGCATATTAAAAGCCTACATGAATAAGAAAAACTTTAAATATGAAAGAGATTGTATAAGTTCACATGGGATATCATATACTTTATATAAATTCTGCCAGCAAAATGCTTTGCAGACTATGAATTATCAAAGAGCCATGTAAAAAAGAATAATAAATTAAATCGCAGAAAGGAATTGACAGTTAACTGCAAATATTTTATAATCATTTTATAAACAATATAAGTAAACTTATATATGTCCATAATCGGTTGGACGTTTCTACCAACTACCGTAATAGTTGTCTATAAGTTCTCTCCTCAGGGAGAAAGAATGAGGTAAAGGCAGCGTCGGTAGATTTTTTTTGCCTTTCCTTAACCGCAAAAAGGAGGTATGGTTATGAACGAGCAGACTTTTGTTTTAAAGGGAACGATTTGCTACAGTAATTCTCTGACAGAACTTTCCATCACTGAAAATGGATATTTAGTATGTGAAGATGGGCGATGTGCAGGGGTGTTTGATGAGCTTCCTGAGAAATTTGCAGGAATCTCATGTACAGATTTTGGCGATGAGCTGATCATTCCGGGACTGACTGATCTGCATCTTCATGCTCCGCAGTATACGTTTCGTGCCTCGGGTATGGATCTTGAGCTGCTGGACTGGCTGAATACTTATACTTTTCCGCAGGAAGCGCGTTATGAAGATACAGAGTTTGCAAAAGAGGCTTACTCTATTTTCACTGAGGATATGAAGAAGAGCCCGAATACAAGAGCATGTATTTTCGGAACTCTGCATGTCCCTGCTACCGAGATCCTGATGGAACAACTGGATAAAACCGGAATAAAGGCTATGGTCGGCAAGGTAAATATGGACCGTAATGGTTCTCCGCAGTTGCAGGAAGAGAGTGCTCAGGCTTCTGCTGATGCTACGGTTCAGTGGATTAAGGATACGCTTGATAAATTTGAAAATGTAAAGCCGATCCTTACTCCGAGATTTACTCCGTCCTGTTCTGATGAGCTGATGGAGAAGCTTTCGGAGATTCAGAAAAAGTATCATCTGCCGATACAGTCTCACCTTTCTGAGAATTTCAGTGAAATTGCCTGGGTGAAGGAGCTTTGCCCGAATACACATTTTTATGGAGAAGCATATAGCCAGTTTGATCTTTTCGGCGGTGACTGTCCGACAATTATGGCTCATTGTGTTCATTCTACGGATGAAGAAATTGCCCTTATGAAAAAGCAGGGCGTTTATATTGCTCATTGTCCGCAGTCCAACACAAATCTCGCCTCAGGTATCTCTCCTGCGAGACGTTATCTGGACGAAGGCTTACACATCGGACTGGGCTCTGACATTGCAGGTGGAACTTCCGTTTCTATTCTGCGTGCCATGGCTGATGCTATTCAGGTTTCCAAGCTGTACTGGCGGCTGGTTGATCTTTCCATGAAGCCGCTCACTGTTGAAGAAGCCTTTTATATGGGAACAGAAGGAGGCGGTTCCTTCTTTGGAAAGGTGGGAAGCTTTAAGGAGGGGTATGAATTTGATGCGGTTGTGCTTAATGACAGCACTATTCCAACTCCACTGAAGCTCTCTCCGAAGGACAGACTCGAAAGACTGATCTACCTTTCCGATGACCGCAATATTACCGCTAAATATGTAGCCGGAAGAAAGATTCTGTAACTGCAGGAAATACAGATTCTGATGGTGTTTTTCCGGCATATCGTTAACAAAACGATATGCCGAGACGATTGATTCCAGGAGTTTCACCCTGTTTTTTCGGGATGATTATCTGAGACACCACAAAACAGCCGGCAATTTTTAAAATCAAAAGGGGGAAAGATTATGAATCTTGACAAATTATTCCATCTCAAAGAGAACCACACAGATGTAAAGACCGAAGTTATGGCAGGTATTACCACATTCATGACAATGGCATACATTCTGGCTGTAAACCCAAACATTCTGGAAGCGTCCGGCATGGACAGAGGAGCTGTTTTTACAGCGACCGCACTGTCATCCTTTATTGCCACCTGTCTGATGGCTGCGCTTTCTAATTATCCATTCGTTCTTGCACCTGGCATGGGCCTGAATGCCTACTTTGCCTACACTGTTGTTCTTGGCATGGGTTACAGCTGGCAGCAGGCACTGGCAGCTGTATTTGTAGAGGGTATTATTTTTATCCTGTTATCTCTGACCAATGTGCGTGAGGCAATTTTCAATGCGATCCCAATGAACCTGAAGCATGCAGTATCTGTTGGTATCGGACTGTTTATTGCTTTCATCGGACTGCAGAATGCTAAGATCGTAGTTAACAACGACTCCACTCTGGTAAGTGTATTTTCCTTTAAATCCTCCGTTTCCGGCGGAACCTTCAATACAGAAGGAATTACAGTTCTTCTGGCGCTGATTGGACTTCTCATCACCGCCATCCTTCTTGTTAAGAGTGTAAAAGGAAACATTCTCTGGGGTATCCTGATCACATGGGGACTTGGCATTATCTGTCAGTTGACAGGACTTTACAAACCTGATCCTGCAGCCGGCTGGTTCAGCCTCCTGCCTGATTTTTCAAACGGAATCTCCATTCCAAGCATGGCTCCCACATTTATGAAAATGGACTTCTCCATTGTCTTCACACTTGATTTCGTAGTCATTATGTTTGCATTCCTGTTTGTAGATATGTTCGATACACTTGGAACACTGATTGGTGTTGCTTCCAAAGCTGATATGCTTGACAAAGAAGGCAAACTTCCAAACATCAAAGGTGCTCTTCTTTCTGACGCAGTAGGAACTACAGTAGGTGCTATGTGTGGTACTTCCACAGTTACTACTTTCGTAGAGAGTGCTTCCGGTGTTGCTGAAGGCGGACGTACAGGACTTACTTCCCTGATAGCAGCCATCCTCTTCGGATTATCACTGCTGTTATCCCCGATTTTCCTGGCAATCCCGTCCTTTGCCACAGCACCGGCTCTGATCATCGTTGGATTCCTGATGCTCACATCAGTAACCAAGATTGATTTCAACGACCTGACCGAAGCCATCCCAGCATTTATCGCGATCATCGCAATGCCATTCCTGTACAGCATTTCTGAAGGTATCTCCATGGGTGTTATCTCCTATGTGATCATCAACGTTGTTACAGGTAAAGCTAAGGAAAAGAAAATCAGCGTACTGATGTATGTACTGGCTGTATTGTTTATTTTGAAATATATCTTTATCTGATATAAATATCAGATACACATTTACAAAAAGAAGTCTCCTGCAGAGGCTTCTTTTTATTTCTACAATCTTCTTTCTCTTTTTACATTTATGATGTATAATTATGAAAGTGTTTCTTCATTTTCAGATCAATAAGGCACCGGCACTCTTAAAATATATTTGAAACATTTTATAACTATGAGGGCACTGAACAGTTACAAAATTTCAGTGCTTCTGTCCACACTGAATGAATAAATATTTTGTTTTATCCACATTTTATACATTCTATTTACACATTAATATAAGGAAGGATTACACACATCATGCAAAAACAACAGATTCCATTAAAAAATTCCCTGCTCCTGCTTCTCGCAGCGATCATCTGGGGTATCGCTTTTGTGGCTCAAAGCGTAGGAATGAAATACGTAGGAGGCTTTACTTTTAATGCCGTCCGTTCCCTTATCGGAGCAGTCGTTCTGATTCCACTGATTTTTATTCTGAAAAAGAGAAACTCTCCTTCAGATTCTGCTTCCAAAGCATCTGGCAGATCTGACACCTCAAGTAATACTGTATCCAATATGCAGGAGAAAAAAACTCTGATTATCGGCGGTATCGCCTGCGGTATCTGCCTCTGTCTGGCAAGCAATTTCCAACAGTTTGGCATCAAGTATACAACCGTCGGAAAAGCCGGCTTTATCACTGCCTGTTATATTGTGATCGTCCCTGTCATCGGACTGTTCCTTGGCAAAAAATGCACGAAATTTATCTGGGCTGCCGTTGCAATGGCTCTGATCGGACTTTATCTCCTGTGCATCACAGATGGATTTTCTATCGGAAAAGGAGATCTGCTCGTACTGGTATGCGCATTTCTATTTTCACTGCACATACTAGTCATCGACTACTTTTCTCCAAAAGTAGACGGAGTAAAGCTCTCCTGCATTCAGTTCCTGACATGTGGTATCCTTTCCGGCATTCCCGCTCTGCTCCTTGAGCATCCGGAACTCTCATCCATCCTGGCAGCATGGCAGCCAATCCTCTACGCAGGTGTCATGTCATGCGGAGTAGCTTACACCTTGCAGATTATCGGTCAGAAAAACATGAACCCAACTGTAGCATCCCTGATACTCAGCCTGGAATCCTGCATCTCTGTCCTAGCCGGATGGATCATCCTCAGACAGCAACTAAGTACTAAAGAAATCCTTGGATGTGTCATCATGTTTGCTGCTATCATCCTTGCACAGCTTCCACAGAAGCAGACAGAATAATATGCAGAGTAGGTCAGAGGGTCTATTCCCTCTTTCCTCTCATCAAACTGCATGTGAGTTTCTCCTTCATACGACTATACGGCTTTCCAGCATTCTTCTTTCTACAGCATTGTACCACACCACCATTCGTTGTAAGCCTTTTTTCGTAATCCTTATTCTGCTCCATGGATATTTCAAACAGAAGATGGAAAAGAAAAAGTTATTGCTATAGACGGGCATGGAAGCTATGTAACAGAAATAGTAGATGACTAACTTTAAAAAACAAACTCCCCACTTCGTCAGAAATTCATCCGACGGGGGGAGTTTATTTTATCCGCTATTCAACTTCCCCAATCACCTTGTGGAAGTGCTCCTTTATCCTAGTAAAACTCTCATCGCTCAGGTCATGCTCTAACTTACACGCATCTTCTTTTGCAACTTCCGGGCTTACGCCGAGATGTTCCAGCATCTTGCTCAGCACTGTATGCCGCTCATAAATATGAACCGCAATATCATTTCCTTTCTCAAGAAGTGTCACCGTACCATAACGGTCCATCGCAATATAACCATCCTCACGAAGCAGCTTCATAGCATGACTTACACTCGGTTTCGATACCCCAAGCATCGTTGCAATATCTATAGAACGAACTCCGCCACCCTGTTTTGACAATACCAGGATTGCCTCCAAATAATCCTCCGCTGATTTTCTGATCTGCATTCAAAATACCTCCCATATTGTTTTGATATTAACACAATATGGAAAATTTTTCAATCGCTCTTCTTGAGAACAGTCGTCATTAACCCTTAAATTCCTAAAGCAATCTCCATCATCCTGTTAAACGAAGTCTGTCTGGCCTCCGCAGAAATTGCCTCATCCCTGAAAACATGATCCGAAATCGTAAGAATCCCCAATGCCTCCTTACCGGCTCTCGCAGCATTCATAAACAGCGCCGCACACTCCATCTCCACACAGAGAACCCCCATCTTTCTCCATGCCTTCGAACTCTCCGGATTATCTCCATAGAACGCATCCGAAGATACAACAGAACCCACGCGAACCGGTGTACCCTGCTCCTTCGCAACCTCTACAGCCCTTGCAACCAGTTCATAACTTGCTGTAGGAGCAAAAGTCCCCGGCAGCTGATACTGGCTTGCATAATTTGAATCCGTACATGCACTCATGGCGATCACAACATCCATTACGCTTACATCATCCTGCAGCGCACCTGCAGAGCCAATACGAATGATCTTCTCTACATCATAAAAATTATAAAGCTCATAACTGTAAATACCCATAGATGGCATCCCCATACCGCTGCCCATGACAGATATCTGCTCACCCTTATAAGTTCCGGTATAACCAAACATATTTCTCACTGTGTTAAAACATACCGGATTCTCCAGATATGTCTCCGCAATATACTTCGCACGCAGCGGATCTCCCGGCATCAGAACCTTCTTTGCAATATCACCTTTCTTTGCACTGTTGTGTGGTGTTGGAATACTCATAATCACCCTCTCCTTTCCCGTAATGCTACATCACTGCATTATTTGTCATCACCTGTAAGCCGCAGCACATCCCTGATCTCTTCTTCATCCATATCAAGAATGATTGCCAGCTCCTCTACACTGAACTTTGAACTTTCATCCTCTTCATCCTCTGTAAGTTCCCGGACTGCCGCTTCCAGCTTCTCCACCTTTGCTACCAGATAGTCATCCTCAAATTTCCTCTGTGTCTGCTCCTCGATAGCATGGCGGATCCCACACCGGATACGTCCAAGCAGCCATTTCTCATCTTTCTCTTCCGGTTCTTCCTCTCCCAGAGCCATCAGAAGGCTTATATTTGCCTCCTGAATCAGATCAGCGATAAAAATCTCCTCACAGTTCATTTCAACCGCCATTTCGGCTGCTGCACGCAGATACTTCTGTGACAGCTCTGCCTGTGCCAGAGCATCTCCCTTTGAAAGCAGTTCAAAAAGTTCTTCCGCACTTCTCTCTCCCTGCTCCTGTTCTTCAAGACCTTCCAGATATTCTTTCAGATATGCCTCTTCCTCCGCTGTCAGAGGAACTTTTTCTTCTTTTTCTTCGGATACTTCTTCCGGGTCGGTCTGAGATGCTGCTGAAATCTCCTCCGCACCCTCAATGGAAATACCTTTTAATTTTAAATACTGTAATATCTTGATCAGCTGTGACTTGTCCAGATCAAGTTCACCAAAGCATTCCTTTATCTGTTCCGGTTTCAATACTTTGCCATTCTTCTCTCCAAGTTCACACACCTCTGTAAGTTTCTGCTGAAATTTCTGTATATCCATAGTCAAAATCTCCCTGTCCTGTTTATAACTTAACTATACAACAAAAAACTATGTCTGTAAAACAAAAAAAGCACCGTTTTAACCGGTACTTTTTCTGAATGCGGATAACAGGACTTGAACCTGCACGGGAAGCCCACTGGTACCTAAAACCAGCGCGTCTGCCAATTCCGCCATATCCGCATTTTCTCATATTCTCAGAGTGTATCCGAAAAATCATTCTCACACTCTGCAAAAGCAATAAAATAGCGGAAACCTCACAAAAGATTTCCGCTATTAATGAAGCATCGGGGATTCGAACCCCGGACAACTTGATTAAAAGTCAAGTGCTCTACCGACTGAGCTAATGCTCCATATAAAAGACTGGGCTAGCTGGATTCGAACCAGCGAATGCAGCAGTCAAAGTGCTGTGCCTTACCGCTTGGCGATAGCCCAAAGGCGAAGGGTGGATACAGGGATTCGAACCCTGGGCCTCCAGAGCCACAATCTGGCGCGCTAACCAACTGCGCTATACCCACCACAGCGTGCCTGAAGGGATTCGAACCCCCGACCCACGGCTTAGAAGGCCGTTGCTCTATCCAGCTGAGCTACAGACACATCTCTCTGTACATACAGAGAAGCGGGTGATGGGAATCGAACCCACGTATCTAGCTTGGAAGGCTAGTGTTCTACCATTGAACTACACCCGCATTTCGCTGAAACGGTAATGTTGTTGTTACAGCAGTCGGGGTGACAGGATTCGAACCTGCGGCCTCCTGGTCCCAAACCAGGCGCTCTAGCCAAGCTGAGCCACACCCCGCTGTTTTTCTTTATTTATTTGTGCTTCGTTGTCCGACGCAAGACATATTATATGTTAAGCAACCCCAAATGTCAACACCTTTTTTCAATTTTTTTTGATTTTTTTTAAAAAAGTGATTTTTTATCCCTCAAAAAGTCCCTGAAACCCGCTAAATACAAGGCTTTGCGGGCTTTTCACTTTTTTCAAAAAAATCGTTTTTTTTGTTCACAAAAAGGGATTTTTTACTGGTTTTTGAGATTTTTTGTAAAAAAATATTTTTTTCGCACAATAAAAAAATCTTAACTTTTTTAATTTTTTCTTCTATTCTTTTACTGTCACGTATCTGTAAAAAGAGGTATTGCTGTTATCCGATCAACAATACCTCAAAAATATACAGTCAGATGAGTCAGGCGGATATTCGCAGCCTCCGCAAGTAACTTACCTGATTCAGTTAAATAATTTTTCAGAGGTATCTGATCTCGACCTGAGGATCTTTTCCCTCTTCTATCTGCATAACTGCATAGCTTGGCCTGCGGCCTCTCTGACGCGGGTAGGTAAGACTGCCGGGATTAATTACCAGAATCCCATCCTCATTCTCGATCACAGGCATGTGAGTATGACCATACATTGCAATCTTACATCCCTTAGCCTGCGCATTCTCAACAAGTTTATCATAATCCCGGGACACAAAATAATGATGTCCATGTGTAACCAGTATCTTATGTCCCTCCAGAGTAACCTCTTCCTCATAGGGAAGGTCTGTAAAAAAGTCATTATTTCCTGCGACAATCGTACATGGGCACTCTGCCAGTGCCTCAATGAAAATCTCTCTGCCTTCCACATCCCCGCAGTGGATCAGATAATCAAAGGGAGCTTCTCTGAGCACTGTCTCTTCCAGATTCTCATCCTGTCCATGAGTATCGCTGACGATCAGTACCTTCATTTCAGTTCATCCTTTATGGCACGTAATGCTTTTCCTCTGTGGCTGATCTTATTTTTCTCTTCGCCGGAAAGCTCTGCAGAAGTACATCCATATTCCGGCAGGTAGAAGATCGGATCATAGCCGAAGCCGTTCTCTCCCTTCTCCTCATAGCCTATACGACCTTCCATTGTTCCACGCACTGTTTTTACACTTCCATCCGGAAAAGCCGCTGCAACGGCGCATACGAACCTTGCAGTACGCTTCTCGTCCGGAACTCCGTTCAGTCTCTCTATCAGACTTGCATTTTTGATATGATATGAGGTATCTTCTCCCATATAACGGGCAGAATAAATGCCCGGCTCTTTATTCAGATAGTCAATCTCCAGACCGGAATCATCTGCCAGAGTGATCTCCCCTGTCAGTTCGCAGATAGTCTTCGCCTTGATCACAGCATTTTCCTCAAAAGTAGAACCATCCTCTACAATATCTGCATGGATTCCCGCTTCTTTCATAGAAACAACCTCTACATCCATATCTGCAAGGATCTCGCGGATTTCTCTCATTTTATCCTGATTTCCGGTAGCAAAAATTATTTTTTTCATAATCCTTTGTATCCTCTTTTTATTTTGATTTTTCGCAATTACAGAAGCACTCAGCTACGGTTTTTCTTCGGTGGGCGCGGCCCAAGGAACTGATAGTAATAGGTCTTAAGCATACCATTATAGATCTTACGGTTTTTATCTGCTTTTCGCCCGATATCGTTCTCCGCTTTCTCATAAGATGTGATCAGATACATGGACCACTTGTCAAGCCTTTCATAGCTTTCCCCGATTTCACGATAAAGCTGAGTTAAATTCTCTTTTTCTTCCAGTCGTTCCCCATAAGGAGGGTTTGTGATGATGAATCCATATGGTTTGGGATGGCGGAGATCTTTTACCGCTCTCTGCTGGAAATGGATCAGCTTGTCCACACCTGCCATTTTTGCATTAGCTCTGGCAGCCTTCAACGCCTCAGGATCAATGTCAAAGCCCTGGATATCTGTTTCAATATTAAGATTTATCCTGTCCTGTGCCTCTTCATTTGCATCATACCAGCATTTTCTCGGAACCAGATGCTTCCATTCCTCAGCAAGGAAGGAACGGTTCATGCCGGGTGCAATATCTGCTGCCATCATTGCTGCTTCAATAGGAAAGGTACCGCTTCCGCAGAAAGGATCTACCAGAATCCTGTCTTTATTCCATGGCGTAAGCATGATCAGAGCAGATGCCAGTGTTTCTGTGATCGGAGCTTTCACTGTCATTTTACGATATCCTCTTTTATGCAGAGATACCCCTGAGGTATCAATACCGATCGTGGCCACATCTTTCATAAATGCCACGCGGATAGGAAAGCTTGCCCCATCCTCTTCAAACCAGGACACCCCGTATACGCCCTTCAGACGCTCTACAATGGCCTTTTTCATAATGGACTGGATATCAGACGGGCTAAAGAGCTTACTCTTCACAGAATTGGCCTTGGCAACCCAGAATTTCCCATCCTTGGGAATATAATTTTCCCATGGCAGGGCTTTTGTCTTTTCAAAAAGCTCGTCAAAGGTTTCTGCCTTTACTTCTGCTACTTTCAGCAGGATTCTTTCTGTGGAACGCAGAAAGATATTGGCATCTGCGATTCCCTGTGCATCTGCCTCGAATGTTACTTTTCCATCCTCTACTTTGGTAATCTCATAGCCCAAATCAAGGATCTCACGTTTCAGCACAGCTTCCATACCGAAATGACATGGAGCGATCAGTTCAAATTTTTCCATTCTTTATCCTTTCTATATGTAGATGGGACTTCCCTATAATTTTATGCTCTTAACAATATTTCCCTCAAAATCCTTAATTGTAAACACACCGTCCTCAAAGATCGCATATGTAGGCGGGTTTCCTTCTTTTGGAATGGAAACAGAACCCGGGTTGAGAAGTACATAGCCTTCTTTCTGCTCTGCTTTCAGTACATGGGTATGTCCATGGATCAGAATATCTCCTTCCTGGATCGGAGGCAGATTATTTTCATTGTAAATATGCCCATGTGTGGCATAAAAGGTTCTTCCATCCAGGTTCAGGATACAGTAGTCTGCCATAACCGGAAACTGCAGGACCATCTGATCGACCTCAGCTTCACAATTCCCACGTACAGCATAAATTTCTTTCTTCATGTCATTAAGCATGGAAATGACCTGTTTGGGAGCATATTCTCTGGGAAGATCATTTCTCGGGCCATGATAGAGCAGATCGCCCAGCAGTACCAGGCGTTCTGCCTTTTCTTCTTTATAGACATCCAGCATTTTTCTGCAGTAGTATGCAGAACCATGGACATCTGATGCAAACATATATTTCATAGTTTTGTGTCTCCTCTTTTATAGTGTGCCGACAAGTTGATTCTTGAAACAATCTTGCAGGATAAATTTTTTTATTTCAAGGCGGAGGAAGGAGGCGTAGCGGTGGCTACGGCGACCGACGACAACGCGGAAATAAGAAATTTAGACGCAAGATTGTTCGAGAAATCAACTTGTTGGCACAATAGGTATGCCGACAGATTGATTTCTGAAATAACCTGAAGATATACCGGTTCGTATTTTTTCTCTTACACCTTATCATGCTTATGGCGAAATTACAAGATTTCTTCCCCGATATGCTCCAAAACCGCCTATAACAGACCTGGTACAGTACCCAAGCTTTGCAAGCTGCCTTGCAAGCAGAAGGCTTGCCCCGCCCCTGTCGCAGTACAGAACCAGTATTTTCCCTCTTGGAAAGGCTGTATATCCGTCTATTTCTCCATATGGCATGTTTACGGCTCCTTTTACATGACTGTGCATATAGGACTCTTTTTCTCTCAGATCTATGATCAACGTGTCCCTTCGGCCCACATAATAATCCAGCATTTTTGCAGAAATCGTTTCCACCGGAAACATGGCAGACTCCTTTTTGTTATATCATATGATATCAGGGACAGATGTGCCACTGCCTGACAAAAAACAACCGACACATAAATTGGCTCACAGCAAATCAGGAGGGGCATTTCCCCCTCCTGATCCAATCAATATCTGTCTTCTTCTGAGCTGTAAGACTGGGAAGTTTTATTTTTTGCTTTACTTCTACAATCTGTCTCGTTTTTGCTTTTCACACTGTTTTTTGCATTACCAGCATGGTTCATTTCATTACCATAGCTGTTCTTATCTGAAGTTCCTGTGTAATTTCTGCTGTTTTTACTCTCAGATTCATAGTTTTTTGCCATTATTATTTTCCTCCTGATGAGATTTATCTGCCCGGATCTCCTGATACTCTGCAAAATCCGGTTTTTTTCTTCCACACTTCATCGCTGAAAGTGCTTCACATTGACTATTATCCCAAAAACCGGGGGGAATATTCATCAAAATATGTTGCTTTTTTCACCAAGCTATATTATAATCATAGCTGTAAAAAGAATTTACCCTTCAAAAATTTTTTTTACATAAACCCCTTATTTAATTATTTATACTCCCCTTGAAAGTCCCGGCAGCTCCCCTGCCGGGGCTTTCTCTTTGTATTTATCCGGCTGCGAATCACTTGATAACAATTTCAGAAAAACTGCAAAAAGCAGCATCGCCAGTCTCATAATGTGCGATGCTGCTCCATTTTTATATTCTTCTTTTCCCATCAATTTTTCATACACGCCAGCGGACAATTTGTTTCTCGACATTTACAATCCTCATTGTGTCACTCTCCCGTATGAGTTGATAGGAATATTTTACTGTATTCTTACACTGTCTCCAATATGTGGCAAAAAATGTGGCAGGATTTCTGGCCATAATTTACCAGATTTCAGACTCTACTGCTGCTCTTTCAATAGAAAGACCTTTCATATAGCTGTCCATAAATGCATTGAATCCAGCCACACCTTCCGGTTTTGGATCCAGTGTGCTGCTTTCCTGATCTGCAAACACTTTATTATCAAGGAAGCTTTCCAGAGTCTCACCTTCTTCTTTATTTACCAGATAAGAAGCAAGAAGTGCGATTCCCCAGGCTCCGCCCTCACCTGCAGTAGCCATTACAGATACCGGTGCATTGACAGCATCTGCCAGAATCTGCTGTCCTACGCCTTTTGTCTTGAATAATCCTCCATGACCAAGAAGACGGTCTACTTTTACATTTTCTTTCTCAAACAGAAGGTTCAGACCTACCCTCATGGCTCCAAGGCATGTATACAGATTGGTTCTCATAAAGTTTGCAAGATTGAATTTGCTCTCAGGAGAACGTACAAATAACGGGCGTCCTTCTTCAAAGCCTGTCATATGCTCACCTGAGAAATAGCAGTAAGACAGAAGTCCGCCACAGTCCGGATCACCTTCAAGTGCTTTATTATAAAGAGTTCCAAACAGTTTATTCATATCCACTTCCATACCCATAGCCTCTGCAAACTCTTTAAATACATTTACCCAGGCATTCAGGTCAGAGGTACAGTTGTTGGAATGAGCCATAGCTACCAGATGTCCGGACGGAGTGGTAACCATGTCGATTTCTTTATACGGTCTGGAGAGTTCTTTTTCCAGAACGATCATGGCAAATACAGAAGTTCCTGCGGAAACGTTACCTGTACGAACTGCAACACTGTTTGTGGCAACCATACCTGTTCCTGCATCACCTTCCGGAGGGCACATCGGGATTCCTGCTTTCAGTTTACCTGTCACATCCAGAAGTTTCGCACCTTCTTCTGTAAGAACGCCGGCATCTTCCCCTGCAACAAGAGCTTTCGGCATAATGTCACGAAGTTTCCAAGAGAATCCGTAAGGTGCTACCAGTTCATCGAATTTATCAACCATTTCCTGATTATAATCTGCTTTTGTTGTGTCGATTGGGAACATACCCGCCGCATCACCGATTCCAAGAACTCTCTTACCTGTCAGTTTCCAGTGTACATAAGCCTCCAGAGTTGTGATATAGTCAATATCTTTTACATGTTCTTCACCGTTAAGGATCGCCTGATACAGATGAGCAATGCTCCATCTCTGCGGAATGTTGTAGTTGAACAGTTCCATCAGTTTCTCGCTGGCTTCTCCTGTAATGTTGTTTCTCCATGTACGGAATGGTACAAGAAGTTCTCCTTCTTTGTTAAATGGCATATATCCATGCATCATGGCGCTGACGCCAAATGCACCTACGGATTCCAGTTCTATGTCATATTTTGCTTTTACATCCTTTGCCATATCCTGATAGCAGTCCTGGATACCTGTCCAGATATCATCCAGACTGTATGTCCAGACACCGTTTTCATAACGGTTTTCCCATTCATGTGCACCGGATGCGATTGGCTGATTTTTGTCATCTACAAGTACTGCTTTGATTCTGGTAGAACCAAACTCAATACCAAGTGCTGTTTTATTTGCAATTATCGCTGCTTTTGCTTCTGCTGTTCCCATTTTTATGTACCTCCCTGATTTTTTGATGTACTTTTTTTATATATTTTTAGGGCTGCCATCTCAGGCAATCCAATGAATCCTCTGACATATATGCACAATCCATTGTTCCTGTCTGATATGGCAGCCTTTTATGTTACTGTTCACTCCGTTCACAGTAACCCTTTTATATCACTTATGGTAATAATTATTTTCTGAATGCAAGTTCATTCCATCTCAGTTCATTCTTGAAATCACGAATATTTGTATCTTTATCAATGTAAACAGCTTCAATACCCATAGCTGCTGCCCAGTCACCCATCTGCTCTGCTGTCAGGTCATAGGAGAATGCTGTATGGTGGGCTCCACCTGCAAGGATCCATGCTTCTGCACCTGTCTTAAGATTTGGCTGTGGTGTCCAGAATGCACTTCCTACAGGAAGCTTCGGCATCGGTTTCTCAACCTTCTTGCATTCCACATCGTTGATGATCAGACGGAAACGATCTCCAAGATCGATCAGAGATGTTGCGATAGCCGGACCTGTCTTGCTTGTGAATACAAGTCTTGCAGGATCTTCTCTGTCACCCATGGAAAGCGGGCATACTTTAATGCCGATCTTACCATCTGCGACAGACGGGCATACCTCAAGCATATGAGACTGGAGGATTCCTTCTTTTCCAGGTACAAAGTTATATGTATAATCTTCCATCATGGAAGTTCCTTTTGCATCTTTTACACCAGCTGTCATGATCTTCATCAGACGAACCATTGCAGCTGTCTTCCAGTCGCCTTCTGCACCGAATCCATAGCCTTTTTCCATAAGTCTCTGGATTGCAAGTCCGGGAAGCTGTTTAAGAGCACCCAGATCTCCAAAGTGTGTAACGATTGCCTGATAATTTTTCTCTTCCAGGAATTTCTCAAATCCGATCTCAATCTGAGCCTGAACTGCTACATGACGTTTAAATTCTTCCGGATCTCTTCCCTCAAGAAGAATATCATATTTGCTGTAGTATTCATCTACCAGCGCATCTACATCACCTTTAGCTACATCTTTTACATAATCAGCAATCTCATTTACAGGATAAGCATCAACTTCCCATCCGAATTTGATCTGTGCTTCTACTTTATCACCTTCTGTAACAGCTACGTTTCTCATGTTATCTGCTACACGACATACGCGGATATGGCTACTCTCCATGATACCAACTGCTGTACGCATCCAGGAAGCAAGTCTTTCCTGAACATCTTTATCTGCCCAGTGTCCGACAATAACTTTTCTTTCGATTCCCATTCTTGTAACAATATGACCATATTCACGACCGCCATGAGCAGACTGGTTTTCATTCATAAAATCCATATCAATGGTATCATAAGGAATCTCCTCATTAAACTGTGTATGAAGATGGCAAAGCGGTTTTCTGTATTCTTTCAGACCAAGAATCCATGATTTTGCCGGTGAGAAAGTATGCATCCATGTGATAACACCTGCACAGTCCTCATCTGCATTTGCCTCATTAAATGTTTTACGGATCAGTTCGTTTGTGATCAGTGTTGGTTTCCATACTAATTCAAATGGAAGAACACCGCTCTTGTTTAATTCCTCAACAATGATTCTGGAATGCTCAGCAACTTTTCTTAAGCACTCATCTCCGTAAAGATCCTGTGAACCTGTACAAAACCAGAACTTATAGTTTCTTCCTGTTTTCATGATAAAATTCCTCCTAGATTTATTTTTATTTTTTATTTATTTCATTTGTTTACAATATTTTTCTGCATGATCCCCGTATGATCAGTTCCGGATAAATCAGTCTTTCAACCTTACTTTCTTCTTCAGGAACTCCGTTGATCTTCTCAAGTATAAGCTCTGCTGCCATTTCTCCCAGCTTTTCCTGCGGATGAGCTATCGTTGTGATTCCGCTTCCTCGCTGAGCATACAGTGAATTGTCATAACCGGTAATGGAAATATCATCCGGTATCCTGACTCCCATTTTCTCCAGTTCTTCCATAACCTGAACAGCAATCTGATCATTGTAACAGACGATTCCATCCGGAAGCTGTCCGCTCTGTACCATTTCTTTTGCCATCAGTGCAGGTTTTACTTTCCTGTCCTCTGTATGAAACCAGACAACATCATCAGGATCATAGGCAATCCCTGACTCCTGTAAGGCCTTCACATATCCCTTGTGGCGCTCCAGTCCCTGCATATCGTCTGCCTTAAAGAAACCCTTGATCTTTTTATGTCCCAGTTCCAGCAGATATTTTGTTACAAGATAGCCTCCCTGTGCATCATCCATAAGAATATGAGGTTTATCCCTCATTTCTGAATAGATTCCCTGAATAAACACATACGGAATTTCAAATTTATCCAGATTCTGATAAAGATTTCTGTGTTTACAGATCATCTCACTTTTGCTTGGTTCAATGATCAGTCCATCAATATCTTTCTTCAGAAGTTCCTCCAGACATCTGGCCTCTTTCTGTCTGCTGTTTGCTGTGTTTTTCAGGATAATACTGTAACCGCTTTCTGAAAGGACATTATCCATTCCCTGTATCAGTCTCGGAAAAATATAATCAGAAATATATGTGGTCACTACCGCAATATTCTTTGAATTCTTTATGTGGCGCATATTCTCAGAGCAATAAGTACCTCTTCCGTGAAATGCCTCTACATATCCGTCCTGCTCCAGGATTCCCAGTGCTTTACGAACCGTATGTCTGCTCAGGGAATATTTCTGTGAAAGCTCGTTTTCTGAAGGAAGCTTCTCTCCCGGTCGGATAGCTCCTGACATAATATCACTTCTGAGCTGTTCCATCAGTGAGAAATATTTCGGCTTTCCATTATCTGTCATGTCTTCTTCCCTCCTGTATTTAGGATACAACTTGTACGCACGTACGAACAAGTTGTTTTTTATGCATAAATTATACAAAATATTGAGAGATTTTTCATTAGTTTTTTCCAAAACACCTCGAGGGATAGTGATATGTGAACAGTAACAGTTCATCCTTTACGAAAGTTACCAATATCCGATTGATTTCAACATCACTTCGGCTCAGCTTTTTCTATACCATAACATTCATGGCAAATCCCATGTACCGCCATACGTATTTCTTTATCCAGACGTGAATTACAGGTGATCAGAGTCACCATTCTCTCCCTTTCATCAGGCTCTACTCCTGTGTCATACATGGAATTATTTTTCAATATAGATAATTGTCTCCTGTATGCAGGACTGGATAACTTGTATCCATATTCAAATGCCGGGCTTTGGGAAGATGCCTGTTCCACAGAAAAAATTTTGTACAGAAACTTTCTTTTTGGTGTTGTGATCTCAATTTCAGGACATTTTTTCAGAAATTCAGGCTGTTCATAACGGTTCAGATTTGCAAACATCATATTACCTTCTATATTATGCCCGTAAAGAATACTGTGGGAATCTGTAAAATTCTTTTTTATGTCATGTTCCAGAAAAATACATCCAAACAGATCTTCCTCTCCTCTGAAATTATGTTTCAGGTAATATTCATCATCTGCCGCCTGAACTACAGGATAAGAAATATCGGCTCCCGGGACAGTAATCCAGGCAACTGTCTGAGAGTTGATCTTTCTTAAATTTTCCCAGGAAATCCCGAAGGATTCCCTGATTTCATCTGTACAGTTTTTGTTTTTTGATTCAGAAGATCTTCTCTGTTTTTTCCTGCGTTTTTTTTCACTGTTTTCTGTACTGCTGTCTTCATCAGTTTTTTTGCCATCTGCCAATAATCCGGCATCTTCTCTGTTCTTCATCCCTGCCATCCGGGAAAGCTCTGCATATTCCTGCTTTGCTGCAAGATTCTGTTCATAACTTTTTATATAGAAACCGGCACAATATATAAGAAGCCCAATTGCTGCTATGATCATACTTACTGCAAATGTCCTGAGTTTTTTCATTTCCGCGGCATACCCTTTATATTTCTTTTCCCGGAAACAGTTCTTCTGTAGATCACCACACCTCCTGTCAGTAGTCCCACTCCGAGGAGTCCAAGAACAGCCATCATTTTAAACGGTCTGACATCTCCTGTTTTAGAACTTCCTGCCATGGAACCACCCTGATAGCTTCCGTATCCACCCGAATTCCCGTAACTGCTGCCTCCGTTTCCGGAAGTTGTGCCTCCATTATTTCCACCATTGTAAGATGCCAACGGTGCTTTCGTCGGTACAGGAGTCATTTTCGGGCAGGTTCCCGGTACAGATGGTTTTGGTGTGGCTTTTGGCTGCTCCGTCGGTTTCGGTACTTCTGTAGGTTTTGGTGTCTCTGTCGGCTTTGGTGTTTCTGTTGGTTTCGGTGTGGCAGACGGTGTTGGTGTGGCAGTGGGTTCTGCTTTTGTTTTCACATATACCTCCTGCTGCGCCGCAGTTTCCGGTGAAATATCTCCTCTTGCTTTCGCTGTGTTTACAATTTTTTCAGGCTCTGTGCTTTCTGTTTTAAATACCACTTCATAGCAGACTTCAATTTTATCCATATCTGACAACGATGCTCCTGTCTGAATTACAAATCCTGTATCATCTGCCTCTATTTTGGCATCTTTCAGCTCTATGCCGTTTTTCTTCACAAAAATGCTGTCTTTTACAATGGAAGCCCCTTGGGTTTCCAGTTTATCTTCGATAACAATATTCTGATCTGTGACATCCTCACGCAGTTGTCTTACTGTCAGCTTATAGTATCCTTTCTCACCGGACGCATACTCTTTCTTATCTGATTCCTTCACAATTTTCAGAATCGGACTGTGTACCTCTGTCTCTGCTTCCCCGGTTGCAGGTATCTTTTCACTGCTGTCTGCAACTGCAGTATTGTGCACTTTCTGTCCTGCCAGGGCTGCATCAATCACCGATGCCTGATATTCCACGATCATACTTTTCTGTTCCTGACAGTCCAGAGGATTATACATTACCTGCTCAAAAAGACCACCTTTATCATTATCGCAGATACTATATCTGCTATCCCTGACCAGTGTCCTGCCTGTTGACATCAGGAAAGTATTATCATCATTGATCTGTACATCAGCATCTGCCACATTTCCTTTCTCATCCATCAGAATCACCGAATCCTTCAGAAGACGTACTCCCTGAGTATCGATCACATCCTGCAAAGTAACATTACGCGCCACACATCCGGTCTGCTCCTGTGTCAGGACAATGCGGTATGTAATAATATCACCATATTTGTAAAATGGTTTGTCCGTCGTCTTCTCTACTTTAAGAACAGGCGAGTTCACCCAGATTTTTGAGGAGTCCTTTACTTTCTGTGCATTATCTGCATACGCCTGTGCTGTATTTACAATCTCCATCCCATTTACGCTTTCCTGCGCAGTACAGCGGAAATTAACAGTCACAGGTGTCTGATACGGAAGATCTGAAATCGTCACGATCCATCCGGTTCCCTGACGTGTAACCTGACAGCTGACCGGTTTTTCCACTGTTTCTTTATAATTTTCCGGATTCAGCTGATTTCCTGCATCATCAGTTCCTGCCACCGGATTCTGAATAACAGCCGGAACACCGCTTACAGTAACAGCATCTTCAGCTCCGTCCAGAGCCAGCCCTTCAGGAAGGGAAAGATCACTGATCACAAGATTTCTTGCGATAGATCCCTTCTGAAGATTATTAACCGTAACCTGATAATTCACCTGTTCTCCTACCCGAAATTCATTTTCCGCACGTCCGTCCCCGGCTGCCAGATATGGATTCTGAAAACTTTTCCCAATAGAAAGAACTGCTGTATTTACATACACTTCTGCGTCATCCTGTGTAACAGGGGCATTCTGCGCCTGCACATTGGCAACATTAATGCTTTCCATTCCATTTGCCGCTTCCGTAACTGTGCAAAGGAAAGAAATCATAACCGGAGTATTTGCCGGAAGATCTGAAATGTTCAGTCTCCATCCGCTTCCCTCCTGAAGAAATTCATAATTCACCGGTTTCTCTGATGTCTCATTATAAAATTCCGGATTGAGCTGGTTCAAAACATCTTTGGTCCCTGCTGTCAGCTGCGTAATATTCTGTGGGATTCCGCTTACCGATACATCCTCTGCCGATGAAAGCGCAAGTCCTGCCGGCATACCGGTATCCCAGACAGTTACGTTCCGGGCCACTGTACCTGCTTTTTTATTCTCCACCACCACATTGTACTGTACCTGTTCTCCGACCTGCCATTCATAATGATCTGCAGATTTCTCAATCCAGAATTCTCCTGAATTTACATATACTTCTGCATCATCAGATCTCTCATCTGTATTAGCAGCTTTTACAGTTGCTGCATTTACGCTTTCGTGTCCATTTGCCTCTTCCTGTGCGATACAATGGAAAATAATCGTTACAGGCTGACTGTATGGCACATAAGAACAATAAAAGGAAAATCCGTTCTCATCTGCATTCAACTGAGAATCCACAGGTCTCGCTTCATATGCCTGTCCTGTTTTCTTATCCGGTACGGGATAGTTTACCTGTTGCTGAACTCCCAGTACTTCCATGCTCTGTGCACCACCTGCCAGAACCAGTCCCTGCGGCAGACCAATATCAGTAATAGTTACATCTTTTGCAATTGTTCCTGCCGTTACATTATTCACCACGATCCGGTAAGCTACCTGCTCTCCTGCCTGCCATTCATATTTGTCTGCTGTTTTATCAATTTCAAGCTGTGGACTGTTCGGCCATACTTCTGCCATATCCTTTCTGGATTCCTGCTCTCCTGTCTCAGGATTGATCAGATTATCCGCTGTTGCAGTCACAATATTTTCCCATTCCTGTCCATTGGAATCCGCAGATGCCTGACATTTAAAACGGATTGTGATCGTCTCCCCATACTTCAGGGACGGACACTCTGCTTTCCATCCATTTTCTCCCTGTCCGGTAAGCGTACAGTTCTCACCTCCCTGACTTGTCTCTACAGCATACTGCCCTTCCAGAAGCTGCAGACATGATGGAAGCTCGTCTGTAATAACAACATTTACTGCTTTTACATCCTGTTTTGTCTGAGAAACCAGAATCTCATAATCTATGATATCTCCCGTTTTCCATTCATACTGAGAAGTATTTTTCTTTACTTCCAGTTCCGGTGGAATCACACCCTTTACCCACACTGTTTCCGTATCCATTGTATCTCCGCTTCCGTTTGTACGTTCATAACTCATGGATGCATGGTTTGATACAAGAATACTGTATCCATCCTCTGCAAGGTATTTTGAAATGTTAATTTCTGATTCCGGTCTCTGGCGTACTTTTAAAGTAAATGTGTAAGTCTGATTATCTGTAAATGCTTCATCCTGAAGGCTCTCTGCTTTGGCCCTGCAGGTCACTTTCTGTCCTTCAACAGCAACATCAAACCAGTCTGTCACTGTCTGCCCTGTATCATTCACAATACTGACTTTTGATGCATCCTCTATAGTAAGACAATCCTCAAGTATATCCTGCACTACAAAGGATTTCAGTCTATTGGGTGTCACCTCTGCCCGGATCATATACTGAAATTCCTGTCCCTGACGAATGCCAAAAGGTTTTTCTTTTGATGCGGCAGCTGCCTGTTCCCATGTACAGTTTGCCTCTCCCACACGTTTTTCAGGTGCTTTTTTCATCTCAACATCGCCGAAACAATAGGATGTAAAATCAAAATATGCATATGCTTTACAGTATTTCTGTCCTTTAAAGTTCGGACAATAACTGTTGCCTGATGGATCCAGATATTTATTTCTTGTAATCTCTGCCCATCTTTCCTGAGAACCGGCTTTTGCAATGGCATCTTCACGACTTTTATCCCATTTATCCAGTCTGAACTGATGACAGAATTCTACCGTAAAATTATCTGTATTATAAAAAAGATTCAGCCATCCTCTCGGATCATCCGGCTCAACGGAACCAAGGGGTGAGCTTACAGAATTTCCATCTACCGTCAGATAATCATTGTTTTTCAGAACATATGCATTATCCAGACTGCTGTCTGACGGAATACGGACTCCCTGTCCCGCATCAATATCACGTATGGTTCCATGGCCACTGATCGGCAGTGTTTCTTCTGTTCCATGCTTCAGAAACTGAAACTTAACCTTTGCGTATCCTACAGAATAAATAAATACACCGATACTGTTTTTGGAAAAGCCAACCATTGGATAAGCTTCATTATCTTTCCATGCAAACGTAGCTCCGCCTTTATTCTGAACAATCGATTCTGCAGTGCGCAGATCATAACGGGGTTCTGCATTCTCTACTCCCACAAGAATGAGTCTGACATCAACAATATTTCCATTTCCATCTTTTCCTACATTGTTATAACGCATCCCTGCGCTTCCGGCTTTATAGTCCGCTCCTACACGAACGCACTCTGTGTCACGTTCGCTTTTTCCATTGTCTGAAAAAGCTTCCCTGTCCAGATTATCACACCCAAAAGATTCATATGTGGTAATTCCGGGCTGAAACTTCATGTTAAAGCGATAACCATAATCTACCACCTTGTCACTGTCCCATGTTTCTACAGTTAACGGTGCCGCCTGAGTTACGCAGACAGGCACAAGCCCCAGAATTGCCTGCAGAATAAAAAGCATTGCAAGCAGCAAAGCTCCAAGGCGTTCTTTCAGTTTGAAATTGTGTTTCATTTTCCGTCTCCTTTCCGAACAAAAAATATAAAAATGAATGTGGGATTTTTCCCTGCACCAGGCAGGATTAAAGAATAGAAATAAGTTGAAATGTATGATTATAAATATTCAAGGGGAATTAATATCGTGAAACAAGAACGTTTACACTTAAGATTTTAAGATTCTGCGCAGGGTTTCTTTTCTGAAACCCTGCATAGATTTTCATTGATCATTTCTTTTCTTCAGCCATGAAAGAAAATAAAGAATAATTGCAAGAATTATAAAAAACGGAATCGCAACTCCGATTATCAGTATCAGTAAAACAATTATAACAGCCGCTGCTGCAATAACAACAGCCCTGCCATGCCAGGTAGAAAGATCGATTACTTTTTTCCATCTTTTCTCCTGCTGATGAGGAAGCTCTGTCTCATTGCCATAACTGCTTCCGTAAGAAGAATACTCTCCGTAATCTTCCTGTGTACTTCCATCATCTGTATCGATCAGAGTTTTTGCTATCAGATGTGGATCTCCCAGTTCCTGCAGTACCTCCTGCTCTGAACGTCCGCCACGTACCTGAGACTGTATATAATCTTCATAATACCTGATATGTGCCGCTGCTTTGCCTTCCTGCATCTGCCCGGCAAGCTGGCTTCTCAGGATTTCCAAAAATTCTTTTCTGTTCATCTTCTACACTCCATTTTGCCAGAAATACATATCAAAACTCTACTGCTCTCTCCGTTATCAGTAACGTTCGTACTCTTATTTTACCATATATACCGCAGGTAGCAACTAATATAATCATAAACTTTTTATGAAATTCTTATAAACTCAGTTACTGTTCACTCCGTTCTCAGTAACTGAGCCAAAATTCATTCCAGATTGCCTGCGGCAATGGAATTTTGGCTTGTATGTCATTTCCCGACAATTTTTGCATACATTTCAGGTCTGCGGTCTCTGAAAAGTCCCCAGTTCAGTCTGTCTGCCTTTAATGCATCCAGGTCAAAAGTGCTTACAAGCACCCCCTCTTCCCCTCCGGGCAGTTCTGCACAGAGAGCACCTGTGTTGTCTGTGATAAAAGAAGAGCCGTAAAAATTAAGAGCAGATTTCTGCATTCCGTTTTCCGGACATGGCTCCACTGTTTCCTCACCGATTCTGTTGGCAGCGATCACAGGGATCAGGTTGGAGGCAGCGTGTCCCTGCATACATCTTCTCCAGTGTTCCATGCTGTCGCATTCCAGGATGGGTTCACTTCCGATGGCAGTGGGATAAAAGAGAAGCTCTGCGCCCTGCAGTGCCATACATCTTGCCGTTTCCGGGAACCACTGATCCCAGCAGATTCCAACTCCAATGGTTCCAAATCTGGTATCAAAAACCTTAAAGCCGGTATCTCCCGGTGTGAAATAGAATTTTTCCTGATAATAATGGTCATCCGGAATATGTGTTTTCCGGTAAACGCCGAGATTCTTCCCATCTGCATCCAGAACCGCAACGCTGTTATAGGTATTATTGACCTCTTTTTCATAAAAACTGACCGGGATCACAATCCCCAGCTCTGCCGCTACCCTGCTGAAATGACGCACTGCAGGGTTTTCCTCTGCAGTCTGCGCATATTCATAATACTCATATCTGCGCTCCTGGCAGAAATAGGGCCGTTCAAAAAGCTCCGGAAGAAGAACAATCTCAGCTCCCTTTGCTGCTGCCTGACGCACCAGTTCCTCTGCATGGGCAATATTTTTCTCCACACTTTTACTGCATTTCATCTGAACTGCTGCCACTGTTACATTTCTCATCCTGTCTGTTCCTCCTGCTCCTGTTTACATAAGTAAGTTTTTTCATAACTTTCAGGTATAACCCTCAAACACATGACTCTCAAAGTTTTCTGCATCAGGGTCAGATATTCTTCCCGGGAATCTGCTGGGTGATACAGTGAATATTTCCACCGCCGACAATGATGGCTCTGGCATCAATGGGATAAATCCTTCTCTCTGGAAAACACTTCTGCAGAATCTCCACTGCCCTTTTGTCATTTTCATCCCCAAACTGAGGAAGAATAATTCCTCCATTGGAAATATAGAAATTCACATAACTGGCAGCCATCCGTTCTCCTGCTTCCCGTTCGTCTTCTCCCTCTTCAAACACAAAGCCATCCACATCTTCCCGGGTAAGGCAGACCGGTTTCTGAGGAATCGGAAGCTTATGAATCTTAAATTTTCTGCCTTTTGCATCTGTTTCCTGTTCCAGCACCTTCAGATCAGCCAAAGACATGGCATACTGCGGATCTGTCTCATCCTCTGTCCATGCAAGCACAACCTCTCCGGGCCTTACAAAAGCGCACACGTTATCCACATGCTCATTGGTTTCATCCTGATAGATTCCACATGGAAGCCAGATAATCTTGTGGACACCGAGCCAGTACTTCAACTGTTCCTCTATCTGTTCCCTGCTCATCTGAGGATTGCGTCCCTGACTCAGAAGACAGGCCTCTGTAACGATCAGAGTCCCCTCTCCGTCAGAATGGATGGAACCGCCCTCAAGCACAAAAGGTCTGGCATCCAGACATGGACAACCAAGAGTCCTGCAGATAAAGGCAGCCACCCTGTCGTCCTTCTCCCAGTTCCGGTAAAGCCCGTCAAAGGTACCTCCCCAGGCATTAAACTGCCAGTCAACTCCACAGACCGCCCCTTTCTCATCCAGAACCATGGTTGCTCCCACATCTCTGGCCCAGGCGTCATCTGTCTCGCATTCCAGCAAAGTCACACCGGAAACATTCCCAAGCTGATTCTTTGCATTCTCCATCTGAGCTTTGGAAACCAGCATATACACCTTTTCGCTCTCTCCAATAGCCTCTGCAACTTTCACAAATGCTTTCTGTGCTTCCCTTGCCCCATAATTCCAGGAACCGGGACGTTCCGGCCAGATCATCACACATCCCTCATGAGGCTCAAATTCTCCGGGCATACGATATTTTGTTCTGTTCTTCTCTGTAACTTCCATGTCTGTCTCCTTTTCTTTGATAGCCCGGCAGATATCAGGAAAGCCGGCTCTTAAAGTCTTCGTATCCGAAATGTCTGATAACCTCACACTCTCCGTCCTCATGCATAACCGCAATATCCGGCAGCGGCATACCGTTAAATGTATTATTCTTCACCATAGAATAAATCGCCATATCCATAAAATACAGCTTGTCCCCGATCCGGATCTCTCTGTCAAAGGAATAATCTCCGATTACATCTCCTGCCAGACAGGTGCAGGAAGATAAGCGGTAGGTATATGCCTTCTCCCCTGCTTCCCCGCTGTCCTTAAGAGGCGGACGATAGGGCATCTCCAGCACATCCGGCATATGGCAGGCTGCAGAAGCATCCAAAATCAGCGTTCTGATTCCATTCTCCACAATATCCATAACCTCTGTCACCAGATATCCGGCATTCAGGGCAACAGCCTCCCCGGGCTCCAGATAAATATCCAGATCATAGGTTTCCTTCATATGCTGAATACATTTTTCCAGAAGCTTTACATCATAATCCTCTCTGGTAATATGATGTCCGCCGCCCATATTCAGCCAGGAAACCTCAGACAGAAATTCTCCAAACTTCTCCTCTACCGCCTGCAATGTTTTCTCCAGGTCATCCGCATTCTGTTCGCAGAGCGTATGAAAATGCAGTCCGTCGATCCATTTCAGACATTCCACGTCAAAGTTCTCTCTGGTAACCCCCAGCCTGGAACCCGGCGCACAGGGATCATAGATCGCATGATCCCCCTGAGTGGAGCATTCCGGATTAATACGGAGTCCCAGACTGGCTCCGGTACACACTTCTTTAAATTTCTTCAGCTGTGCTGTGGAATTAAAGATAATATGGTCACAGATCCGATCCAGTTCCTCTATATCTTCTGTACGGTAAGCAGGGGAAAAAACATGATTCTCTTTCCCCATCTCTTCATATCCAAGCCTTGCCTCAAACAGACCGCTGGCAGTGGTACCTGCCAGATATTTTCCGATCATGGGATACAGAGCAAAGCCGGAAAACGCTTTCTGCGCCAGAAGGATCTTACACCCGGTATCCTCCTGGACTTTTTTCAAAATCTCCAGATTCTCCCGCATCTTCTTCTCATCGATCACATAGCAGGGAGTTTGCAGTTGATCAATCTTCATTGGCTTTCCAGACCTTTACCAGTTCAGGATCTTCGCAGACTTTCCATGGAAGTCCCCATTTGTTCAGTGCTTCCATATATGGATCCGGATCAAATTCTTCCACATTAAATACACCCGGCTTCTTCCACTGTCCGGTCACTACCATCATGGAACCGATCATAGCCGGAACACCTGTTGTATAGGAGATTGCCTGGGATTCCACCTCTTTATAGCATTCCTGATGATCACATACATTATAAATATAAATACTTTTCTCTTTTCCGTCCTTAATACCTGTGAAAATACAGCCGATATTTGTTTTACCCACTGTTCTCGGACCCAGAGATGCAGGATCCGGCAGAAGAGCTTTCAAAAACTGGATCGGCACGATCTCCTGTCCATTAAATTCCACAGGTGCGGTAGAAAGCATTCCTACATTTTCCAGACATTTCATATGTGTCAGATAGCTCTGTCCGAATGTCATAAAGAAACGGATCCTCTGTACTCCCGGAATATTTTTTGCCAGTGATTCAATCTCTTCATGATGAAGAAGATACATATCCTTCTTTCCTACCTCAGGGAAATCGTAGACAGATTTAAATTCCATAGGCTCTGTTTCTACCCAATGTCCGTCTTCCCAGTAGGAACCATTTGCGGAAACCTCTCGAAGATTGATCTCCGGGTTAAAGTTTGTGGCAAAAGGATATCCATGATCACCGCCGTTACAGTCCAGAATATCAATGGTATGGATTTCATCAAAATAATGCTTCAGGGCATAGGCACTGAATACACTGGTAACACCCGGATCAAAACCGGTTCCCAGAAGAGCAGTCAGTCCTGCTTCCTTAAATTTCTCATCATAAGCCCACTGCCAGGAATAATCGAAATATGCAGTAAAGCCTTTTTCTTTACATCTCTTTTCGTAGATTGCACGCCATGTGGGATCTTCTGTATCCTCTGCTTCATAATTGGCAGTATCAATATAATCCGCACCGGCTTCCAGACATGCATCCATGATGGTAAGATCCTGATATGGAAGTGCCACATTCAGGACAGCATCCGGCTTATAGGCTCTGATCAATTCTGCGACCTCTGCTGCATTATCCGCATCTACCTTTGCTGTCTCAATTTTTGTCTTCGTTGTACTTTCAATCTTCTCTTTGAGTGCATCGCATTTTTCCTTTGTCCTGCTTGCGATCATAATCTCTGTAAAAACATCGCTGTTCTGACAGCATTTGCGAATTGCCACTGAAGCTACCCCACCACATCCGATTACCAATAATCTGCTCATAAACTGTTTTCCTCCTCTTCCAGTAAATCTTCTACATATTTTGGAAGCATAAATGCTCCTCTGTGAAGGTTTGTTGTATAATACCATGTTTCTATATTAAGATTATCAAACCTCTCCGGCCTGAAATCTTCCAGTGGATGATATTTCTTTGATGCAAATCCAAAAAGCCAGTATCCCGAGGGACAGGTAGGGATATGTGCCTGATAAACCCTGCTCACCGGAAATGACCGGAAAACCTTTCTGTGCATCTTTCTGCATTCCACCTCATCCTCATCATAAAAAGGACTTCCATGCTGATAAACCATGATTCCGTCATCTCTGAGAGCCTTATAACAGCTTCCGTAGAATTCCTTTGTAAAAAGTCCCTCTGTATGTCCCAGCGGATCTGTGGAATCATTGATGATCAGGTCATATCTGGCCTTTTTATTCCGCAGGAACCGAAGGCCGTCTTCATAATAAATGTTGACTCTCTCATCCTTCAGTCCCTGGGCAATATCCGGAAACATCTCCGCACATACATCCACAAACATTTTATCGGATTCCACCACATCAATGCTCTCAATCTGTGGATAATGGATCAGTTCTCTGGCAACTCCACCGTCACCGCCGCCGATGATCAGAACATTTTTTACATTGGGATGTACTGTCATTGGCACATGCGTGACCATTTCATCATAAATAAATTCATCCTTGTCAGAAAATACGATCTCACCGTCCAGAGCCACAAATCTTCCAAATTCTTCAGACTCAAACACATCGATTCTCTGAAATTCACTTTCCCCTGAAAATAACTGTCGGTTAATCCGGACAGAAAGCTTTACATTTCCTGTATGGAACTCGGAATACCATAATTCCATGATCAGATACCCCCTTTCAGGACCTGAAGATTTTCTACCTTCGGATCCTCCATTCCCTGCATGGAACAGCCTTTGTCTCTTGCATAAAGAATGTATTCTACAATTTCCTGTGTCACCATTTCTCCAGGAGCAAGAATCGGGATTCCCGGAGGATAACACATAACAAATTCACCGCTGATCCTGCCTGCCGCCTGTTCCATGGGCAGAGATTCTTTCTCCGCATAAAATGCCTGCTGTGGAGACGCCACCACTGCAGGTGCGATATATTCCCCGGAAAGCATACCTGTGCTGTCCTTCTTATACAGACGTTCAATATCAGCCAGTGCCCCTACCAGTCTCTCAATATCCTGAAGCCTGTCTCCGATGGAAATGTAAGCCAGAATATTACAGATATCTCCAAACTCAATCTGAATATCATATTCATCTCTGAGAAGATCATAAACTTCAATACCTGCCAGCCCATTTCCCAGTGTATAAATGGAGAGTTTTGTAACATCAAAATCAAAAACACTGGTTCCATTGATCAGATCCATACCATATGCATAATAACCGCCGATCTCATTGATCTCCTCTCTGGCATACTGCGCCATCCCTGCAACCTTTTCAAAGGATTCCTCTCCCCTGAGTGCCAGATTTCTTCTGGAGATATCCAGACTGGACAACAGAAGATAAGAAGCGCTTGTGGTCTGAGTCAGATTGATGATCTGGCGCACTTTCTCTGCATTCATACTCTTATTCAAAAGCAGCAGCGAACTCTGTGTCAGACTTCCGCCGGATTTGTGCATGGAAACTGCCGCCATGTCAGCACCTGCCGCCATTCCGGATACAGGAAGGTTTCTGCCGAAATAAAGATGGGTTCCATGAGCCTCATCTGCCAGCACCTTCATCCCTCTTGCATGAGCCTTCTTTACGATAGTCCGCAGATCCGAACAAATTCCATAATAGGTAGGGTTATTTACAAGAACTGCCACCGCATCCGGATTCTCATCCATAGCCTTTTCCACCTGACTGACTTCCATGCCAAGGGAAATGCCCAGCTGCGCATTCACCTCCGGGTTTACATAAACCGGAATTGCACCGCACAGTACCAGGGCATTGATGGCACTTTTATGTACATTTCGCGGCAGAATGATCTTATCCCCTGCCTTGCAGACAGACAGGATCATGCTCTGCACTGCAGATGTGGTTCCTCCTACCATAAGGAATGCATGCGCTGCGCCAAAAGCATCTGCTGCAAGCTCCTCCGCTTCTCTGATCACCGAAACCGGGTGGCAGAGATTGTCCAGCGGCTTCATAGAATTAACATCCAGCCCCACACATTTCTCTCCCAGCAACTGTGCAAGCTCCGGATTTCCTCTTCCTCTTTTATGTCCCGGCACATCAAAGGGAACGACTCTCTTCTTTCGGAAACGTTCCAGTGCTTCATATATGGGCGCATGCTGTTGTCTTTCATAATCCATTTGACATGTTCCTCTTTTCCTGTCGTCATGTACCGGCAAATACAGTTCTATCATTCAGCAATTGTATACTGCCTCAAACCGGCACAATGATTCAATTATTTCTCTATATATTTGCTATATCTGCACAAAAAAAGAAGCAGATAAGTTCATTCACCATCTGCTTCTCTCATGATCTATAGAATTTCTCAGGCTCTGTCTCTTTATATACTGACCGGATTTCCCGTATAAATCCGTCTGTATCCTGTGCCTGTTCCCGTATTCTGAAATATTCATGACTGCTGTCGTCTTCAATCGCTGGCAAATATATGCTATGCTCTTATTGACCGTTTCACAAGATGATGTGTGCTTACGCACTGATTATTATAAAGTAATCAACTTATAAAATTTGAGCTTCTAACTCAATCAATAATGTGGTGTCTCCCACCCGGCAACTGCCCCGCCTGTCCGTATGGCTTAACATTCAGAAACTGTCTCTGAATGTGAGCAAATATTTGCATGAAAACGATAGTGTCTTTTCATACTAAAGATGAGAATAACATATCTTCTGAACTGTTGTCAATTCCATTTTCCATATTTTGCACTAGAGCGTGTCTGAAAAAGGCTTTCTGCAAGATGTGCGTCACAATTTGTGGGATATTTTGCCCGGATGAGGGCGCCGTAGCGGGCTACGGCAACTGAATTCGGGTGAAATATCCCGCAAAGTGGGGGCGTGCAGATTGCGGGAATGATTTTTCAGACACGCTCTAGCTTTACCCGCTTTTTATATTTTCTTCATTTATCAGGGAAAACTGTGTCTATTTTTTAACAATTTCTTCCCTTGAGAAAACGTATTTTCTTTCATTACCAGGGATTACGATTCTCTTCTCTTATCAATTTGCACAACTTTTATCCAGTTTACTCACATTTTTTGACGTTTCAACAAAAATTTTCTTGACATTTTTTTCTCAAAATGATATATTGTATTCATCAATTGAAAGAACCTTCGAGTACTGACGGAAAGAGTGGAGTGCAAACCACGTGGAGTCGGAGGTTTGTGGGAGCCGACCGTCTGGGCAGTATTTGAAATATTCAGATACTGGCCTTTTTTTATAACTTTCAGGGCAGAAATCAGGAATACCAGGCAGACCGGCCAATACTTCTTTCAATTAATAATTGTTGCTGATCGCGGAGTGAACAGCAACAGAAGTTTTTCATGTTATGCGGAAACGAAAGGAGAAAAACAATTATGGGATTCAAATCAGACATTGAAATTGCACAGGAATGCGAGATGCTTCCAATTACTCAGATCGCAGAGAAAGCAGGTATTGACGACAAATATCTGGAGCAGTACGGAAAATACAAAGCAAAGATCGACTACAATCTCTTAAGAGAGACAGATAAACCCGATGGAAAGCTGATCCTCATGACAGCTATCAACCCGACTCCAGCCGGAGAAGGAAAAACTACTACTACTGTAGGTCTTGCAGATGCTATGCAGAAACTTGGCAAGAACGTTATGGTAGCCCTTCGTGAGCCATCCTTAGGACCGGTATTCGGAGTAAAAGGTGGTGCAGCAGGTGGTGGATATGCACAGGTTGTTCCTATGGAAGATATCAACCTTCACTTCACAGGTGACTTCCATGCAATTGGTGCAGCAAACAACTTACTTGCAGCTATGATCGATAACCATATTTTCCAGGGCAACGCATTAAACATTGACCCACGTAAGATCACATGGAAAAGATGCGTAGATATGAACGACCGTCAGCTTCGTAACGTAGTAGACGGCCTTGGCGGAAGAACAAACGGTATGCCTCGTGAAGACGGATACGACATCACCGTTGCATCTGAGATCATGGCAGTTCTCTGTCTTGCAAGTGACATCAAAGACCTGAAAGAAAGATTATCCAAGATCATCATCGGATATACATATGGTAAAGTTTCTGAGCAGAAACCTGTAACAGCCGGTGACCTTCATGCAGAAGGTGCTATGACAGCTCTGTTAAAAGATGCCCTGAAACCAAACCTTGTACAGACTCTGGAACACGTTCCTGCAATCGTACACGGCGGACCATTCGCAAACATCGCTCACGGATGTAACTCCGTAACAGCTACAAAGATGGCTCTGAAACTTGCTGATTATGCGATCACAGAGGCTGGTTTCGGTGCTGACCTTGGTGCTGAGAAATTCCTCGACATCAAATGCCGTATGGCAGGCTTAAAACCAAGTGCAGTTGTTATCGTAGCTACAGTACGTGCTCTGAAATACAACGGCGGTGTTGCAAAAGCTGATCTCAACAACGAAAACCTGGAAGCACTTGAGAAAGGTCTTCCAAACCTGCTCAAACATGTATCCAACATCAAGAATGTATACAAACTGCCATGCGTAGTTGCTATCAATGCATTCCCTACAGATACAAAAGCAGAGCTTGATCTTGTAGAAGCAAAATGTAAAGAACTGGGCGTTAACGTTGCTCTTTCTGAAGTATGGGCAAAAGGCGGCGAAGGCGGAATCAAACTTGCAGAAGAAGTTATCCGTCTTGTTGAAGAACCAAACGACTTCTCCTATGCATATGAACTGGAAGGTTCTATCGAAGACAAACTGAACCAGATTGTTCAGAAAGTTTACGGTGGCAAGAGAGTTGTCCTGACAGCTAATGCTCAGAAACAGGCGAAACAGTTAGAAGCTCTTGGCTTTGGCAACTGCCCGATCTGTGTAGCTAAGACACAGTACAGCTTAACAGATGACCAGACTAAACTGGGTGCTCCTACTGACTTCGAAGTTACAGTACGTAACCTGAAGATTTCCGCTGGTGCAGGATTCATCGTAGCTCTTACAGGCGAGATCATGACAATGCCAGGTCTTCCTAAAGTTCCGGCTGCTGAGAGAATCGACGTAGACGAGACAGGTAAGATCACAGGTCTGTTCTAATCCAGTTGAAATCAATCGAATAATTCAAAAATATAAAAATCATATTTATATATGATATGTGTCCAGACGATTTTACAGGCGGGAAGATTTTCCCGCCTGTTTTTTTCTTTATTTTTTTATAAGATAATCTTTTCCGGAAATACCAGGTTCCGTCATATGGATCGGATCCAGAATGCGATTAAGTTCATCCTCGTCCATAAGCTTTTCTTTCAGAATCAGACTTCTTACAGATTCGCCTGTCTTAATTGCCTTTTTTGCAATATCCGCAGCCTTCTGATATCCAAGATGGGGGCTGATTGCAGTGATAATACCTACACTGTTTTCTACCAGATAACGGCATCTTTCTTCATTTGCCGTAATTCCTACAATACAATTATCCACCAATGTCTGGACTGCATAGCCAAGAGTATCGATAGACTGGAACATGCAATAGAAAATAATCGGCTCAAACGCATTTAATTCCAGCTGACCAGCCTCTGCAGCCATGGTAATGGTAACATCATTACCAATAATATTAAAAGCAACCTGATTCACTACTTCAGGAATAACCGGATTAACTTTACCTGGCATAATAGAGGAACCATTCTGTTTTGCCGGAAGATTAATCTCCCCAAAACCAGTACGTGGACCGGAGGACATCAGACGGAGATCATTTGACATTTTGGAAAGAGTTACCGCACATGCTTTCACAGCACCGGAAACGGCTACAAATGGATCCAGATTCTGAGTGGAATCAATCAGATCAAAAGCCTGTATAAAGTCCATTCCCGATATTTCAGTGAGATTTGGAACAATTCTTCTCAGATAGCCCTCATCTGCATTAATTCCTGTTCCAATAGCAGTACCTCCCATATTAAGAGTCCGCATTTCATCCATTGCTTTATCCATTCTGTGGATATCACGCATGATTGCTACCGAATATGCTTTAAATTCCTGTCCCAGACGAATCGGCACTGCATCCTGCATCTGTGTACGCCCCATTTTTATTATGTGATCAAACTCTGTAGCTTTTTCATTAAGAGCATCATAGAGGCGAAGAAGCTGTTTTTTCAGATTCTGCAACAAACGAAGAGAAGTCATTTTACCGGCAGTAGGAATCACGTCATTGGTAGACTGTCCACAATTCACATCATCGTTAGGATTTATAATTGTATAATCGCCCTTTTTTCCTCCCAGTATCTCAATCGCGCGATTTGCAATTACTTCATTGGCATTCATATTTAAAGATGTGCCAGCTCCTCCCTGAACAGGATCCACAATAAATTCATTATGGAATTTTCCTGAAACAATTTCATCACATGCCTGGACAATCGCCTGTGCTTTTTTCTTCTCAAGAAGCCCCACCTCACAATTGGTTATCGCTGCTGCTTTTTTTATGTATGCAAGACTGTTAATAATTTCCGGATGCATATTCAGCCCCGTAATGTGGAAATTTTCAGCCGCACGTAAGGATTGTACTCCATAATATACATCTTCCGGAATATCCTTTACACCAATAGAATCCCTTTCTACGCGATAGTCTGTTTTTTTCATAGTTATTCGCCCTCCCATGTATTTGCCCTCATTATATATCTCTGTTATAATATAATCAAATACATATATTTTTATAAAATATATAGTGTTTAAGTTATATATCAGAGGAGTTTATATGTTTCAGGGAATGGAATACATCTATGAGGTATACAAGGAAAAAAGCTTTTCCAAAGCTGCTGCTGCTCTTTTCATTTCGCAGCCTTCTTTAAGTGCAAATGTAAAACGTGTGGAAAACCGCATTGGTTATCCTATTTTTGATCGAAGTACCAAACCTTTACAGTTAACTGAAGTCGGAAAACATTATATACAGGCTGTTGAAAAAGTCATGGATATTGAAAATAATCTCGAAAACTACCTACTGGATCTGGGAAATCTCAAAACAGGAACTCTTAATGTAGGTGGCAGTAACTTTTTTTCTTCGTGGATTCTGCCTCCCCTTATTGCTGATTTTTCCCAAAAATTCCCCCTTGTTCAAATTTCTCTTGTAGAAGAAAGTACAGCAAAGCTATCCCAGTTTCTCCAGGCCGGAAAGTTAGATCTGATGATTGATAACTGTATTCTGGATAACCAGATTTTTGAACATTATATCTACCGGAAAGAACAACTTCTTCTTGCAGTTCCCAAAAATTATTCAATCAATACCAGACTGCAGGAATATCAGATTCCTATTGAGGAAATCCGGAACGGGCAGTTCCGTTCTTCTCATATTCCTTCTGTTCCATTAAACAAATTCGAGAACGAACCATTTATTATTCTTCGTTCAGATAATGATACCGGTAAGCGTGCACTTACCATTTGTCAGGAAAATCACTTTTCGCCTTCTGTAGTATTTCGCCTGGATCAGCAGATGACTGCCTATAATATTGCATGTTTGGGAATGGGTATCACTTTCATCGGGGATCTTCTGCTCTCCAGAGTTCCAACAAATTCAGAACTTGTTTTTTATAAGCTGCCCGGTCAGAGCAGTAAACGCACTGTGTTTTTTTACTGGAAGAAAGGCCGCTATATCAGCAGAGCCATGGAAGAATTCCTGAAGCTGCCCTTTTCCTGATATGTCATAATCAAATAGGTTATGGTGATTGGTCATCATCAGATGTACGTCAAAATGGGGTTGTTGTGCTAAATAAGCACAACAACCCCAGTATGTCAGGCAGATATTCGATTAGAACAGTGGCTTCATAGCCGGATACAGAGTTCTGAACTTCTGATATCTCTCTTCATATTTTGCAACCAGTTCAGGATCCGGTTCTACTGTATCAACAACTTTGGCAAATTTCTTACCGATGGTTTCCACATCCGGGTAAGCACCACAGCCTACTGCTGCCAGCATAGCTCCACCCATGGACGGTCCTTCTTCGTTCTCCAGAACATCAACCTTCAGGTTCATAACGTTTGCAATGATCTTCTTCCACAGTGGGCTCTTAGCTCCACCACCGCAGATCTTGGTTCTCTCAATCTTGATTCCAAGGTTTCTTGCAACTTCCAGGGAATCACGAAGACCAAAGGCAACACCTTCCAGAACAGCCTGTGTCATGTCTGCTCTTGTGCTGTCCATGGACATTCCGAAGAATACACCTCTTGCATCAGGATTATTATGAGGTGAACGTTCTCCCATCAAATATGGAAGGAAGAATACATGATTCTCTCCCAGCTTCTGAATTGGAGCCTGCTCTGCTGCGAAATCCTTTGTCTGAAGAATCTCCTCTGCCCACCATTTGTTACAGGAAGCTGCGCTGAGCATGCATCCCATCAGATGATAGCTTCCATCTGCATGACAGAAAGAATGAAGTGCGTTATTTTCGTCCACACCAAAGTTTTTACTGGAAATAAACACAGTTCCGGATGTTCCAAGAGAAATATTACACTGACCGTCACCAACTGTACCTGTTCCTACAGCAGCTGCCGCATTGTCACCTGCACCTGCAACAACTTTTACATTCTCACTGAATCCAAGTTCTTTCGCAATCTCAGGTTTCAGAGTTCCTACTACTTCCCAACTCTCATACAGTTTCGGAAGCTGCTCTTCTGTGATTCCACAGATCTCCAGCATTTCTTTTGACCAGCAGCGGTTCTTCACATCAAGAAGAAGCATACCGGAAGCATCAGAAACATCTGTACAAAAAGAACCGGACAGACGATATGCCAGATAATCCTTAGGAAGCATAATCTTTACTACCTTCTTAAAGTTCTCAGGCTCATTTTTCTGCATCCAGAGGATCTTCGGTGCTGTGAAGCCTGCGAAAGCAATATTTGCTGTATACTGTGAAAGTTTGTCTTTTCCGATCACTGTATTCAGATATTCTGTCTCTTCGCCTGTACGTCCGTCATTCCAGAGGATTGCAGGACGGATCACATTATCATCCTTGTCAAGTGTTACCAGACCATGCATCTGGCCGCCAAAACCAATTCCTGCTACCTGCGCTCTGTCGATATCCTTTGTCAGCTCTTTCATGCCTTCCATACTCTGCGCAAACCAGTCTTCCGGTTTCTGCTCAGACCAGCCCGGATGTGGGAAGAATAAAGGATATTCTCTGGATACGATGTTACAGATTTTTCCTGATTCTTCCATAAGAAGAAGTTTTACAGCGGAAGTACCAAGATCAATACCGATATAATACATAAGTGCGCTCCTTTTCTATTTCTAATCTAATACATCCCAGAGCAAAGCCCCGGGATGCCTTTAATATAGTGTCAGTTTATTTATTCTGTATTCAGATTCATTCACTTCACATGAACATTAATAACCCGTTTTACTGATTTCTCATTAACCCCATGGATTCTCTGTCGGATATCTTACACCTGCCGGCTGGTTGTATCCAATCTTCTTAACATCCAGTCCAAGGAATTTCACTACCTCATAGAATGCTTTTCCGTAATGTCCAAACATAACTGCTCCATGATGCGGATAGTTGCCCTCGATCAGTACGTGACGGTAGAATCTTCCCATTTCTTTGATTGCGAAAATACCGATACCACCGAATGATCTTGTAGGTACATCCAGTACTTCACCTTCTGCAACATAAGAAACCAGCTCGCCCTCGGAATTGCACTGTAAACGATAGAATGTAATGTCAGATGCAGCAATATCACCTTCAAGAGTTCCTCTTGTAAAGTCTGGTTCAGATCCTGCCGGCTCAAGAAGTCTGTGCTGGATCAGCTGATATTTAACAGCTCTGGAATCACACATCTTGCATGCAGGAGTATTTCCACAATGGAATCCCATAAATGTATCAGTAAGCTTGTAATCGTATTTTCCTTTGATATCTTCATCATAGATATACTGTGGAACAGAGTTGTTGATATCAAGCAGTGTAACTGCATCATTGGAAATGCAAAGTCCGATGTACTCACTAAGTGCTCCGTAGATATCAACCTCACAGGATACCGGGATTCCTCTGGAAACCAGACGGCTGTTTACATAGCAAGGTTCAAATCCAAACTGTGACGGGAATGCTGGCCAGCATTTGTCAGCAAATGCAACATATTTTCTTGCTCCCTTATGAGCCTCTGCCCAGTCAAGAAGTGTAAGCTCAAACTGTGCCATTTTCACATTAAGGTCAGCATAATATTTGCCTTCGCCCATCTCTTTTGCCATATCTGCACAAACTTCCGGGATACGAGGATCATTTTCATGCTCTTTGAAAGAAACAAGAAGATCAAGCTCTGAGTTCTCTTCAATCTCAACACCCAGCTCATAGAGGCCTTTAATAGGTGCGTTGCATGCGAAGAAGTCCTGTGGACGTGGTCCGAAAGTAATGATCTTAAGATTGCTGACACCGATGACTGCACGTGCAACCGGTACGAAATCAGCGATCATCTTTGCAATATCATCTGCTGTTCCAACAGGATATTCCGGAATATATGCTTTCAGATGACGCATTTTTAAGTTGTAGGAGCAGTTAAGCATACCACAGTAAGCATCACCTCTGCCGTTGATCATATCACCGTCACCTTCTGCTGCTGCTACATACATACAAGGTCCGTCAAATCTCTCTGCGATCAGAGTTTCAGGAGTTTCAGGTCCGAAGTTTCCAAGGAAAACAACCAGCGCATTACACTCTGCTTTGTTTACATCTTCAAGAGCTTTCTCCATATCCTTCTCGTTCTCAACAGTTACAGGACATTCATAAAGTTCACCTTTATAAGTTTCCTTAATTGCTGCACGTCTCTTTTCAGAAAGCTGAATCGGAAAACAGTCACGGCTTACTGCGATTAATCCAAGTTTTACTACTGGTATATTGTTCATAATATAAATTCCTCCATATTTGATATGTATTTATATGATTTTGTTATTCATTTACTATATTCTGATACTCTACTGCCACAGATTCCGAGCAACTCAGTCAATGGTGATATTCTCTCCACGAAGTCCGTTTACTGCACCCTCGATTGCCGCATCTTCATGTGCAATGAGCCATTTGTTCTTAGCTGTCAGCAGGCTGTCCTCGCCTGTCTTAGCTGTCTCAAATGTAAGATCTGTATTGGTTCCTGCCGGAAGTACGACTACACACTGGAAACCGCCATCCTGTACATTGCATGGCGCATAATGAAGTGTAGTTGCATATACTTCAATACCTGTTCCTGCAGGTACCAGGAATGCTTCGATCTTAGAAGTATCATATGTAAAATCATCTGTGATATCCTGCTGGCTTCCGATAAGCAGCACCAGATCTGTTACCGCTACATTGATCTCTGAACTGCGGTGATATTCTACTGCATTTAATTTCTTATTATGTCCGTTGCAGTATCCAATTTCGATCGGGATTCCGCCAAATCCTTTATTCTGCAGTGCTTTTGCTACATCCAGAGCTTCCAGCTCCTCAACAGATGGTACATAAACCACATCATCCGGAACCGGTGTATGTTTCATTTCTTTGAGAAGAGCACTGAAGTCATACCCTTCAAGCACCTTTCCATATTTACGGAAGGAAGCATCTGTTACATTCTGAATTTTCACTTCAAAAACCTCCTTATATTCTGTAGATATTACGTTTTCTTGACTGTGCTTAGAATATATCAGAATAAAGGGTACTTTTCGCCAGTTTTCTTGTCTAATCTATAGCGTTTTTTTGACCTTTTTCATTTATCTGTTTTCGCATCTCACTTGGAAGTACCCCATATCTTTTCTGAAATTCCCCGGAAAAACCCCTGCTACTGCAAAATCCATTATCTAGTGCAATCTGACTAATTGTATGGTCTGTATTCAGCAAATCCCTGTACGCATATGCCATACGGATATCCTGCAGATAAGTTTTATAGTTGATTTTTGCATATTTTTGGAACATTCGCGACAAATATGCATCCGAGTATCCAAAAGTAGCCGCCACATCAGAAAGCTTCAGTTCCTCCCTGTAATGCTCACGCATATATGTGGTGATTTTTGACAATGCATCCAGACGGCGGCTGTGTCGGATATCCTTCTCCCTGGTCTCTGTCACACGGTAATCCTTCACCAGGATATACATAATCTCGTAAAAAATAGAAATTGTCCGGAACTCATATCCAATTTTCCGCTCGGAATACACATGATATAATTTACGAAGCAAAGAAGCCAGTTTCTTATCCACCAGCTCCTCCTGCCCCCGAAAACGGATATATCTCTGAGCAGTAAAATAATTCTCAAACTGTTTCAGAGGAATCTGCAGAACTACTGTTTTATTTTTCTCCACAGCATGGATAGAGTGGGTCTCATTGGAATTAATGATTATCTGCTCTCCAGCTTTCAGCGGATATTCATCCTTATTTACAAAAAAATCCAGGCGCCCCTCCATCACAGCAAAAATCTCTACAGACGTATGCCAGTGCTTCTCACGCACATAATTGCCATTTCCTCCTTCAAAAAGAAAAACCTTAAACGGAAATCCCTCATTAGGAATGATCAGTTCATGCTGAAACTCCATATATATATTCACCTCCTAATAAAATACCGCAGTATCCGGACATTCCAGCATACTGCGGCTATTTTGATAACTATCCAGCTTTCTGCATACCAAATCTGCTGGATGATCCTATTCTTCACATAGTCCCACCCACTGCTTATTGCTTTTCGCAATTGAAGCAGGGGACTTACTTGATTCGGTTAAGATAACACATTATTTGCAGAGCTCTGCCACAACCTGATTGATCACCTTTCCGTCTGCTTTTCCTTTCATATCAGCCATAACAGCCTTCATGATCTGCCCCTTATTTTTCGTTGCGATCACATCTGCAAATTTTTCTTCCAGATATGTCTTTACCTCTGCTGCATCCATCTGTTTTGGTGCATATTTGGCAATCACATCATACCTTGCCTGATATTCAGCCTTCAGATCCTCACGGCTTTCCGGACAGGTATCCAGCTGTTCTTTTACAGTTTTCAGCTCTTTCAGGATTACTCTGTCAACCAGATCACTCTTGATCTCATCACGACAGCCTTCATCAATAGCTACTTTCTTTACTGCTGCAATCAGAGAAGACACCGCTTCCTTTGTCACTTTATCCTTAGCTTTCATAGCTGCAACCATATCTTTTCTTAATACTTCAAGTTCCATTTTATATTCCTCCTCGTTTCCTGTATGATCCTTTATCTCAAATCATCTTTCTATCCATCAGCATACCACTATTTATCTGAAAATCCAATGCTAATTTGCCTGGAAATTAAATTTATGTGGAAGTTTTCCCTCTTTTTTATAGACACTTTTATACAATTCTTTCCAGACTTTCCCCAGGGAATCCTCTCCTTCACGAATATCCTCTGGTATGAGACCACCTTTACTTTCCAGTAGATCAAGCGCCTTTTTATCTTGTTTCAGCCCATGAAGTGCCTGGACATACCCAAGTTTCAGTCTGCTGTCTTCTTGTTCTTCTTTATCCAATTTCCGATAGAAATGACTTAATTCTTCATATTTCTCTGCCAGCAAAAGAATTCTGAATCCTTCTTTCAGATAGGACAGTTCTTTTCGCTCAAACGCCATTCCCTGAAGGATATATCTGCCAGCCTGATCCTTTTCATTCTGCATCAGTTTTACACAGCTAAGACCATGGAATGCCCATGCACTTTCTCTCAGTTTGAGTGAATCCTCAAAAGCTTTCTCTGCCTTCCCGTAGTCTTCTTTTCGATAATATCCCAGCCCAAGCTGATAGTACGCATACCAGCTCTGTGCATTTTCTTCCATATGAGCTTCCAGAAAATCTACATTTGTCTCATCTATCATAAATTCATCTGGTGCTTCCAGTGGTTTCGGACAATGCAAAATTCCTGTTTCAAAAAAATGCTTCCATTTTTCCAAACCTGCCTCTTCTTTTGAATTTTCAGCTTGAGATTCATTTACAGCTTTCATAGAAAATTCCAGATGTTTTGTACTTTCTCCATGCACTGTAAGTGCCCCATATCCGCTTCCTCTATATACTGTCTGCGCTTTCTTTCTTGACATCTCTTTTGATGTTTCCAGTTTCTCTTTCAACTTTTCGTGAAGTCCTGTCTCAAGAATCTTTTCGGTTACCAGAACTGTACGTTCCCTGTATTCTTTCTCCAGCACATCTTCAGAAATCTGAACAGAACCATACTGTTCCATCCACTCCCAGGCTGTGTGAGGCGCCATCGGAATACATCCATACTGTGTCTTTCCAAGTCCTGCCTGAATCTCCAGATAACGTCCTGCCTTATCTGTGAGATACTCCTGCCAGTGATTAGACGCATCCTGATTTCCCCAGGAAAAAAGCTTTCTGCTACGTAAACGATCTGTCGAAATCTGCAATAAACCATAACCGGTTTCATCTATATTTGCTATATATTTCGGACATCCAGCCGGAATATCAAAGAAGTAATCTACAGATTTTTTTATAGCAGTATAATCAGAGATATCGATATTCTCTACTATCGGAAGATCTACCTTCGTAACCTGTGTTCCTCTTGATGTAAATGCCTGTACTGCCGGCACAACAACTCTTCCGTTTTCGTATTCCGGAACCGCCATATTACTCCACCAGTACATTGGTACTACTTCTTTTCCCTCGTTTACAATACGCATCCGGCAATTCAAAAAGCTGCTGTCTTTTTCCAGCCAGAAGTCCATCTGATAAGTCACTTTTCGAATACGCTCATATTCATACATACGCAGAACCGGTTCCCCATCTTCATTAACAGTCTGTGCGGTGTAAAGCGGTTCAGTTGTAAAAGGATTATGTCCGATAATACCTATGTTCCATTCCACACCTCCGCTAAACCAGGCGTTACGTACTGCCAGATTGCTAAACTGCAGAACATCATTGGTATACAACAGGTTTCTTCCTGTATATTTATCCCAGAGTTCCCATAACCTGCCTCCGAATTCCGGAAGAAATACAGCCTTTAAATATCTGTTCTCAAGAACTGCTGTATGTATTTCCATCTCCTTAAGCTCTCTTGTATAAGTGTTCCTCTGCCGATATGGATAAGCACTTTTTACGCGTCCATATCCTTCATAGATCTCATCTGTCTCGTCCAGATGAAATTCCAGCTGATTCTGCATAGTCAGTTCTCCAAGGAGATCTGGCACGCAGCTCTCCTTTCCCAGATCAGCCATTCTGATTTTTTTTGTCTCAAATCTTAATTCAGACACCATCCGTAATCCCCCGTTTCATTGTACTTTCCAATTCCTCCATCTGCCCCAGGATCAGTTTCTGTCTATCATCAAACAATAGTCCCTTATTATGACGATAATACTGATCTGAACCATTTTCCCGGATAAACCAGATACTGTAAAAGTTTGCATTCAATTCTGTAATAAATGCTACCATTTCCTGGCTGTCTCCAAAAGCTGCCTCCATAAAATCAAAAACGTTCTGCAATGTCTGAGAAACCGTTTCTGTCTGCTTTTCCAAACCATCTGCCTCTCCGGAAAAAGCTTCCTTTACTTTCTCGTAAATATCACATTCGGCCTGCGTTATCCCTTCCATCTTCAGCCAGATATTTTCCAGAAAAGTATTGACTCTGAGAAACGTTTTCTCCTCATTTCGAGTCAACAGTTCTGCTTTTCTTGCTGACTCCAGATCATTCTCCGCTTTCTGACAAACTGCCTTCAGAGAAATATTTGCAAGGTTGTCTCTATAATATACCATATATTTCATACAGTTTTGTTATATAAGAATCTGTTAAATGACATTCTGTGAACAGCTGACTTAATTTTCCGTTTAAAAACCCCACTAGACTTAAGTGTTCGTCCATCTCTCCGATACTGGTAGGCGGATAATGCAGAAACATAATAAATTTCTCATACCCCGCTGCCTTTGCCACCTCAAAAGAGCAGCGCAGCCTCTCCAGCTTTCCCTTAAACATCTCGTTTAATTTCTCCGTCTTCTTCGCATCCCAGAACATATCATGATTTCCACGAAGCAAAATCTTCCTGCCCGGCAACGTCATAATGAAATCCAGATCCGCCTGACACTCCTCCAAATTCCACCCCCCAGGAATGATCCCTTGTGATCACAACAGCGGCACGCTCTGTTACTTTTTTCTTCAAGTACTTCTCGATCTTAACTACATGATTCTTCCATCGCTTGTCAAATACGTCCATGGGTTTGTTGACCGTAAAAGACAGATGGAAGTCACCGATTGCATATAGACTCATACTATTTCTCCGTAAAATAGGTTTTTGCTATATTGTGCACATTAAATTCCTTCAAAGTTATATTACAAATCTTCACTTTTCTAATTCTATCCTGAAAAATTTAGAATGCTTCTAATTTTCAGAGATAAACAAAAACCTACTGCATACTACTTGGTTTTGATGGAAGCAGCTACAGATACCTCTGGAATATTTGCAGCAGTTTTTACAACTGCGCTACTAACATCTGGCACAGTATTTACTTCTGGTGTCTGAACACCTTCAATTGTTGGAAGCTTACCTAAATCTATATTATTTAATCCATCCATAGCATTTTTTACTGCTGTGTTTGTGTGCACTGGAGCTGTATTACTATGACTTGAATGACTGCCATGACTTACATAACCTGAGCTATGACTTGCATGACTACCATGACTTACATAGCCTGAACTATGGCTATTATGGCTTGCTGTAGCAGATGAATGACTTGAATGTGATACATGCGATTCATGACTGCTATGACCACCTCCAGAGCCAGAACTATGAGAACTATGGGATCTATGCGAACTATGGGATCTATGCCCCGCAAACGCATCATCCATCATTAACAAACTTAATATTAAAACCATTGTACCCATTGCCACAATTTTATTTCTAGTGATATTTCCCTCTTCCTCATATAAAAAATCATCTAATGATTTTACAATACTTGGGAATAATGTTTTTTTATCTTCTTTATCCATATAACCCTCTCCATTCCTTTTAGTGAATATCCAACAAAAGTCTCTTTAATCTTGACTTACGCATTCTCCATCCTTCCACATGGTCATAATTGATGCATTCTCGCCCGTATAATACTCACATTCTCCTTCTGGTTGATTATTTACAAATTCACCTTCTAAACGTGGATATGATGATGACGAATAATAATAAATCCCATGTCCATTCATCATGTCATTTTCCCACTCACCAATATAAACAGCACCATTACTCCATGTATATGTTCCATTCCCAGATTTATCGTTTTTCTCTACTTCTCCTTCATACTGATCTCCTGAATTGTAAAGTATTTTACACTTACCAGAAAACGAATCATTCTTATAAATACCTTTGTATATATCACCATTCAAAAAAGTGGCTGTGATTTTTTTAGAATATTTGTAATTTTTTATCTTAACTTTATATTCACCATTTTCATCAGTATAACAAAATGTACCGTCTTTCAATTTGCCTTTTTTAAATACTCCGCTTAATGTTGCACCATCAGAAAAATAATAGACACCTTCTCCTGACATTAAATCATTTTTCCATTGTCCATCATAATAATCACCATTGTCAAAAGTATATATTCCTTGTCCTTCTCTTTTTCCTTCTAAATAATTTCCATTATAATCAGAACCATCGGAATATTTTTGTTCATCTGTCCCATTAAGATCATCTGCCTCATCCGAAAGAATTATCTTTTGCATTTCATAAACAGCATCTGCTTTGTTCCCATTTTGTGCTGTTACTATATTAGTGTTTATTAACAACCCTATTGCAGAAAATACTATAACTATTCCAATATTTTTCATTTTCTTTAAATCCATGATGTAAAAATCGCCTCCACTTCTTTATCTTCAATAAGTTCAAATAATGTGTCCAGTATTCCTTTATAGATTCTGCACCGGTAGTTATTAGGTCTTCTTTCATATATATTATTTTCTAATGCCAAATTAATAACCGGACAGACTCCGCAATACGGATGATATACGCAATCACAACAACTTGGAAGTCCCTCCAGAACCGATGCCTGGCAGGTAATCCGACATACTTTTGATTCCATAATGGAATTATAATTATCTTTATACACATTTCCAAGACAGAACGTTGGATTTCCCATCTCAGCCAACATTCTACCTTCATCACAAGTATAAATATTTCCATCATAATAGTACGCTATCTGTCCAGTCCCCGCACCACATGGTGAACGAAGTTCCATATAATTGCCAGAAAAATGTCCTATTATTTTTTGTAAAAATATAACGGCATGTCCCTCTACTATTTTTACTCCTTTCTTGTTGTATTCAATTATTTTTAGCAAAGCATCACGATAAAATGAAATAAATTCTTCAGTCGTATAACCGATTTCTTCCCAATGCTCATTTGCATATCCTAAAGGAGTTAATGGGCGAATAAAAATACACTCAAGCCCTTGATTAACATACTCTGTAACTATCTCATTTGCATAATTCAAACTTTTTTTTGTTGTCGTTTGAATCGCTCCAATCGAGATACCAGACTCTCTAATACGTTTTATATTTTCAGATACCTTAAAAAAAGTTCCTGTACCCTTGACAGTTTTTCGATTGCTGTCATGAACAATTTCATTTCCATCCAAAGATGTAGAAATTGAAATGCCATTATTTCTTAAAAAAGTAATCATTTCCTCTGTGAGTAATAACGTATTAGTAACTATACAATACTCTATTTCTTTATCATTACACTGCTGCTGGCTATACTGAACAATATGCTTTATTACATCAAAATTAGTTAATGGCTCACCCCCTTGGAATTCGAATGTCATTCTTCTGACAGGGGTCTGAAGTGCAATATCTACTGCACGTTCTGCAGTCTCCATTGACATTTTTCCCTTATCTAATTGTTCTGAATCCTGTGCCTGGCAATATACACAATTCATATTACAGGCATTGGTCATTACAAAAATATGTAAACTAGTTCCTTGCAATGTATAATATTTACTATCTCTATATGGAATGACTGTTTTTTCTGCAAAAACAGCTTCATCCTCCTCGTATATGAAATATTTCTCCAGTAATTCTTTTTGTTTATCTGGTACAATTTGATCATATTTCTCTGATAATAAATTTTGAAAATCTTCTTTATTTAAATAGCAATAATATCCAAAGTCATTCGTAAGAAAAAACAAATCTTTCCGATTATCAAAATTAAAATAATTCAGTTTCATAATTGTAATTCACTCCTGTTTATAGGATATACTTTAGGATTCATTAATTTTTTTGTTGAACTAAAAAATCCACCGCAAATGTCTTTCGCCTCACATAACAAGCAATCATCCTGATATTGAATCTTATATCCCGAAATACTTTTTGCAGCAATATGCCAGTACCCTTTTTTTATCATACATAATGGAAAATTATATAGTTTCACATCAAACCCATTTTTTATCAATTGATCAATTGCTGTTCGTATTTTCACAAAAATGGAATCATAATCAATCCAAACTTTTTCTCTATTTATCACAGCATTTCCCATCATTTCCATTGCTACAAAATTAACAGTAGTAATCCCTTTATAATTTTCAATAATATATTCTGCCGTCTTCTCTGCGGTTTCAATACTTACTTTTGAAAGTACAATACGAACCTCTACTCTTTGATTAAGTTTTAAAAGATTTTTGATTCCTTGATCTGTTTGAACAAAGCTACCTTTGGACTGAGTTATTTCATCATGAATCTCTGGTATACATGAATGCAGCGGTATCGCAAACAGCATTCCCGAAGGGCAATGATGTAGCACATTCTTCAAGAATCTAAAATCTGCTGCTGATCTTCCATTTGTCAATAACTGAAATCCTGATTTTTGAAATTTCTCCCGTAAAGTATCCATAACGTCTATAAAATACTCTCCCGCTAGAGTAGGTTCTCCTCCCGTTACATTGATAAATCCAACCTCTCTTGGAAGTGCTTGAATATATTTCATTAACCATTGATTATATTGAGGCGATTTTTTCTTTCTCGAATATTCTGATAATGGACACATGATACAATTTGAATTGCAATGATTCGTTACAAAAATATCTACCTCACTGCCATATGAATAGTGTGTTCTTATAATCATTCCATTTTCCGAAATAGTGATAATATCATGTTCCTTTACCTCAATATTTCCCGATTCATACGTATATACTATTGAATTCTTTCCGTCATGATAAATAAGATGTTCTGCATCTAATTCATATATAGCCTTTCCACAATCTTCCGTAGGTGATCCTACTTTAAACATAACTACCTGTTCTTCATTATCCCAGTTTTTTATTTTTTTTATAAACATATCATTACAATCCTCATAACAATATAGCTGATTGTTCCACAAACAATAAAAATTGCAAACGGAATTTTTCTGACTATAATAATTGAGTTCTTTCCATACTTACTCTTTTCCCATCTACGAACTGCCTCTGCCTCTTCCTCAGTAATTCGACTACTCATGTCTTCACTTGTTGTTTGCGGTAACCCTTTTACTCTAGAAGGCATAAAGCCAACAACTGTTGCATAAGATAATACCATGCCTTTTTTTACTTCTGATGTTTGTATTTCTTCATAGTTATACCCACTAACTAAGTAACGTAAAAAAATAGCCAACAATACTATAACATAATTATGCAGAATGTCTAAATTCACAGTATAACTTCCCTGCAAAATACTCCAAATAATTAAAAGCGCATTAATTCCAAATAGTATAAGGATGATTGTTCTTTTATGAAACACTTCCTTTTCATGAATATACAAAATAATAAATATATTTATAAATGTAAAAAACAACTGATTTGTATAATAAAACTCTCCCATAATATTTTGTAATATCAAAGTCAATGTCCTAAGATATAAATAAGATACAAAATATCTATAAATAAATTCTTTAAAGAAACGTTTCTCAATGTGTTTACGATAATATTCTTTTTTCTTAATTGCCAATACAATCGATTCAACTATAATATAGAGGTATGCAAGCAGAAAAATAAATATAATATAATAAACGCCTGAAATCAGTAACAAAGAATTTTCATAATAACGTGCAGGAATTAAAAACGCCAATGTAATCATAAGTTTACTATCTCCTGCTGCCCAAAAGCGAAAAGCATATAATAACACTGATATTAACGAAACAGCAAACCAGTTTAATAAATATACAAGCAAAAAATTTTTCGCAAAAAAAGTAATGTAAATCGAATTAATAATTACCCCAAATACGATAGCCACTAAAAGTACCTTGTTTTTTATTACACCAGCATGAAAATCAGTTACTATTACTACAATTCCTAAAACAAGGATTATGCTCATTAAAAGAATTTCACATAACTTCATTTGATAATCCTCGATTCATAAGAGCAATCAAATAATTTTCAAATTCCTTTTTTGTAAGATCAATGTCATATCGAGTTGCTGTAAAAGAACACATCCACCAACAAGCATTTAATTTATATGAAATTTCTGCCAATCCCTGATAAGCTTGAATTGCGATTTGTATATACTTTTCATCATAAATTTCTTTATTCAAATATAATTCATTATTCATTTTCTTCAAACCAATCCTTTAAAATATCAGCTGAATTATAATCCGATTCCTCTTCCTCTAATTCTTCTCCTAATTGGACAATAGTTGAAGATAATGCTCTTGCAGCAATTAATTCCCGAATATTTTTTGTTTTAACAGATACTATTTTTCGGGCTTGTTGTGCAAGTAGCTCATTCTCAAATTCATTTTCATAATCATAATGGTCATCCAGTTGTTTTGAACGAATAGTAACCGTATAACAATTTCCTTCAACATCTAAATGAACATATGCACGATCTGAAAAACAATACGCTGTTTTTACAAGCACATCTCTATCATATATATCTTTAGAATACCTCAAACTAATTTCCTCCCAGTTACTTCAAATACAGACAATTTTATCATTTATTTAATTTCTTATACGCAAATGAAAAAGTCACTTTATCACCAGCATTCAAAATACTATATGTAAGATTATCATTCTCTATTTTATAATCTTCGAATAGTTTTTGTACTCCTGTAAGTGCATCAGCCGGACTAGAATACGTTGTATTTAGTGCATATGCAACACTACTAAGTTCATAAAGATTTTTTACATCGTATATTCCATCATTGTCTTGTAATGTGCAAGAATCCACATAAGATCCAACATTATTAAGCCCAAAAGACACCGTTGTAATGCCATCAAGCATACCTTTTTCTGAAAATACATTTTCCGATACTATTTGATTAATTAACGCGTCTCCTGATTCCGCACTTATATTATTAAAATAAACAGCTGATTCATTATAACGTGCTACAAAAGAAGTTACATCAATGCCAAAGGAATCATCAATACTAAATCCCAAACTGATAAGTAACTGTTCATTAATCTTTCCTGTTATCTCCAATCCTTTTTCAGTCTGATATTGTGTTATTGCATTCGATGTATTAGCTCCAATAACTCCATCTGCTGTACCACAATTAAATCCTGCTTTGTTTAACGCATTCTGAGTTGCAAATATTACAGACGCATCATTAACTTCTATTGCATAAACAGATACAGGAAATGACAATATTGCACTCATAGCCAATAAATTTAACACTAGTTTTCTTTTCACTATGTACTCCTTCCTTACTTTTATATAATTAAATAAATTATATCAGATTTCAATACTACAGTATACATTATTCATAAAATATCGAGTTAAAATTCCTATTTTTTCTTTTTTCCACAAATTTCACTCTTCCATCCCCCTCAACCTCTCCAAGTCCTCATAATATCTCCGCACACAATTCCTGAACACCCATCTGTCCAATCCTTTAAATTCTACATCCTTTCTCAATTCCAGCGCCATATCCAGCACGCAGCCCACTAAATCCTCCACCACACCAAACCAGTCATGCAGTTCATCCGGCGGTACCGGAATTTCTGTCATTTTGTAATATTCCTCATAGACCTGGCGTATCCATGGTTTATATTCCCGCTGAACTTCCTTAATGGTTTTGGTTCTGTTATCAACCTCTTCCAGATCCGCAATAAACTGCTCTGCCATAGATACCGTTTTGCTCAGAAGCTGTTTTGCCTGCTGCCGGAATTGTTCTTCTGAAATATCGGTTTGCTGAAGTTTTCGCACGATTTCATAGGAAGAATCCTGTGAGATCCATATTCCTTCTATAACTTCTGCATTCTTTTCATTCCTGAAATATTTTTTCTGCAATACGCTATTACAACACCAGATACCAGTTGCAAAATATCGGTGATTTACCATATCGCTTTCATCATATCCAAAATAGAACCATATAGCATCTGCTGATTTATGGCCATGGATATCTTCCATTTTTTGTGTTAAATACACATCTGCATACTTTACTTCCTGTACCGCTTCTCTCGTAATCACAGACAACTGCCTGGCATTACTCTTCTCTTTCACCAGAATAAAAACTGCCAATCGCTTTTCCTTTAGCGTAGACAACGGCTCAACAGACTGGATTATATAATCATTTTTCTCAAGATATACCTGCAAAGACTGATACGTTTTATATTCTTCTACCTGAAAAAATATCGTGCCGCCTAAGCTGGCACGATAGATAGGATGCTGGATTCTATCCGGATTTTTCATGTTCCAGATTTTTATAAGCTGTTTCACTTCCTCATTGATATCCGCCAGTGAAACTCTTCCCTGTCGGATTTTTCGATTGACTGTCATAGCAGTAGTTAAAATTCCTGTATATAAGCTATGCGTTCCTCCCACTCCAAGCCAGGACTTTTCATCAGATGCTGAGGATGCCATGACTGCAATCCCATGACCTGCAAAATCATCTACCGTTTTTTCCATGTCCATCTTCACACTTTGACTCATACGGAAGTCCCCGGAATAACAACAATCCATAATAACGATCTTACTTTTCGCTTTGATCTTTTTGATAAATTCAATGATGCTCTGAATGGAAACTGCGGCATCCGAAAAGCATAAGCCGCTGTTATCTCCATGACCTGAAAAATAAAATATAAATCCGTCTTCTCCAGAAACATATTTTGAAATTTCCGCAATATTCCTTGCAAAACTTCTGCTTGTAACTACTCCATCTTCGCCGGAAATCCGTATATTGTCATCCGGGATTTTCAAGCCCTGCATCAATGCTGTCTTCATTAACTCCCAATCCATTTTCCATGATGGAAGGTTTTTTCTTTTACCGATTTCATAAACTCCAACCGGTGCAAGTAATGCATAAAATTTATTTTCCATCTTCACTTTTTCCATACTTTCTGCTTAATTGAATAACTGCGTTTAGCGCTACTGCCTCGTGATTGGGTTCTTTAAATTCATCGGATGTATATTCATGAACATTTCCAAGCTGTTCATCTGACATCTGCGTTACTTTCTCTACGATATCCCCAATTTTCGCTTTTCGCTCCTGATTTGTTAATACTCCCATCTTTTTTCTCCTTTCCATTTCCAGGGCATGTTTAAAAAATCACTCTCGCAATCTGCATGCCCTAACCCAGAATCGGCTGTCCATATTCATCAAGCATAAAATTAATTGCCATCCGGTCATATACTTTATGTTCGATAAAAAATTTAATGATCAGATCCCCTTTGTTTGACGGTGAAAAAGCATACTCTGCGCGGGATAGAAGGTCATTTGTTTCATTTATATCAAGTTCCAGGGCAATCGCCAGTGCCAGCGCGATATTTTTTCCCGGATGATATGCCGGATTGCTGCGGATTTTTGAAAAAAGCTTTCTGTCCAGTCCTGCCTTTTTGTAAATTTCTACATCCGTCATGCCACTATTATCAATATACTGGAACAATTTGTCGTGAAAAGTATCTCCCACTTCATCTATCAGACTCTTTAAATCCAGACTTTCATTATTTGTCAGTCCCACATCCTTTGATAATGATTCACCCGCATCCCACATAAGGTATTGGTCATCATCTCTACAAAGCTCTGTATAATTTTTCACTATGTAAGCATTTAGTTTTGTCTTAAAAGACCTGTCCAATAACATTTCTCATCCTCATCTATCGGTATTTTATGTATACTTATTATAGCAACAGCGAGATATATCCACAACGTATGATATATAGCACTACCGCTAAATCACCTTTTAAAGATATTCTCATAATATACCTATCATATTTTTTTATGGTCTCTTTTTGGGCGACATTTCATTTTCTCACAAAAATTGTACTGCTATTTTCCAATGAAAAACCTCCTCATAAAAATTTCTAAAAATATGTTGATTTAAAGCGATAAAGCACTAGAATTTTAAATCACATCATGTTATACTAGAGCGTTTTCGAAATAATTATACCACTTACAGGTGACATCTTTGCTTGCACTCCTCCTGATACAAGTAAGTCCCCTGCTTATTGCTTTTCGCAACCTCCGCAGGGGACTTACTTGATTCGGTTAAAATTCGTCACTTTTTACAATGACTTATGCCTACCCTTGAACAGTAACCGCAAAAGAAAGCCACCCGGAAATCATAGGGTGACCTCTTATATATGATTCAGCTTTATTTTTTATGAAAAAGAATTGTGCAGATTAGCACAGTAAAAGGTACAGAAAGCACAATCCCGAAACTGCCTGCCAATCCCTGCATGATGGCAATTCCGATATTATTGGAATTGATGATCTGCTGGTACGGAAGATTATAGGAGTAATCAAGAAGAAGAGTACTGACACTACTTCCTGCAAATGCCAGTATAAGCGTATTGCTGTCCGTTCCCATCATGTCTCTTCCCACACGCAGCCCAGCCTTAAAAAGTTCCTTCCTGGATAAAGACAGATTCTGTCTGTAAATCTCATCAATGGCACTGCTGATGGACATGGCAACATCCATAACCGCGCCCAGACAGGAGATCAGAAGACCGGAAAAAAGCAGTCCTCCAACCTGGATACGATTGGTATTCCACAGAGTCATCAGTGTCTCAATATCCGAAACATTATATCCGGAAATTCCTGATGCCTTACTGAAACACCAGGCAGAAACCCCGGCAAGAATAACACCAACAAGGGTTCCAAGTGTTGCAGCACAGGTTTTCCGTGTAGGTCCGCCGATCAGATACATCGTGACCAGCGTAGTGATAAAACATACAAATACAGCAGTCCAGAAGGGGGAATACTTCAGGTACACCAGAGGCAGATATACAAAGATCACACAGAAGAATGTAAAGACAAGCCCCAGACATCCTTTTATCCCCTGTTTTCCACCGATCAGGCAGAGAACCAAAAGGTATATCAGGGCAAAAATATAGATAACCCCTTCTCTGTCCTGTGTATAAACACTGGCAACTGTAGAATCGCCAGCAACACTCTGCATGACAATCACCTTCATACCCGGTTTGCAGGCAGCTCCAAACAGATATCCGGAACTGCTTGTAATATCCAGCTCTTCTCCCTTTCTCACTCCTGTAAGCATACGGACACGAACCTTCTGCTCTCCCACACGGGTTCCGTTTTCCTCCAGATTATCCTGAAGGATTTTTACTACTTTTGCTTTCTCAAATGTCTGTCCTGTCCGGACCACCAGCTCTGTTTTTTCCACCTGATTCAGTTTAATGACAAAAACAGCGAACGCACAGACAAATAAAACATAAATAAGATACCGGACTGCTTTTTTTCTGGTAAGCAGTCCGGTAAATTTTATATTTTTCATACTCATGAAACTATTTGCGAAAAATTATCTTAATTTCCAGAAGCTTCCGCTGCTGCAGTTGCAGATGTATCTGCGGCTTCTGCTGTATCTGAAGCACTGTCTGTGGTGTCTGCAGCAGTGTCTGTATCATCTGAAGAACCGTCTGTAGTATCTGCAGAAGCATCAGCTGCGTCTGCACCAGTCTTCTTGATTGTAAAGGTATCATCAATTGCTTCAGCCTTACCATCATCAGTAATCTGGTAAGTATCAATCGCAAAGGTATCTGCAGTTAATGTGATCACAGAATAGCTTGGAAGCCAGTTCTGGCTGCGGGCTGCCACATAATCCTGCTGAGTGGAAAGAAGTTCATAATATTTGGAACCGGAAGCTGAGTTTGCAGTCATATAGAGAATTCCCTGTGGATCTGTAACTGTATCTCCGTCAACATCCTCAATTGTGTAGCAGTCATTGTCCTCATGGAATGCATCCAGTGCTGCCTGTGCATCTGTGTCTCCCTCTTCCGGAGCAAGTGCGATCTGTTCCTGTGTATCTACATTTGTCGCATGATCCCAGTCATAATCTGTTCCGTCTGCATTCAGGCTGAACTCATATTTACCATGAGTCTGTCCGTCACCATAAAGCATTTTGGAACGGCTGTATGTATGATCGTGTCCCTGAAGAACCACATCAATATCATTTGCATCAAATACAGGTGTAAGCTGTGTACGAAGGATCATACCGTCTGTGTCGGAGTGGTCAAGACCTGATCCGTAAATATCCTGATGGATGGTTACAATTCTCCATTTTGCATCAGGATAAGCTTTGACAGCTTCTTCAATTGTTTTCTGATGCTCTGCCACATTGTAATTATTGGTATTCAGAACAACGAAAAGGCCCTCTCCATAGCTGTAGTAGTAATCACCACCTGCCTGAGTTTTACCATTTTCTGTATTATTCGGGTTATTGAAATGATACATATAATCCTCATTCAGAGAATCATGGTTACCAATTGTAGTTGCCACTGCAAGTCCCTTCAAAGCATCTGCACTTAAATAAGAAGCATATTCTTCCTCTTTTGCTTCACCGGTCTTGTTAACCTGGTCACCTGCAGAGATCACAAAGTTGATATCCGGATTCTGCTCAAGTGCAGTATTGAGAGTACGGTTCCATGAAAAACCGTCATTTTCTGCTGCTTTATTGGCTGCACCGGACTCATTGGTAAGCTCTGCTCCATTCTGTGTCTGACCTTTGGAAGCACCGATCTGCGGGTCACCTACATAGAGAATTTTTACTGAATCTGTATCCTGTGTTTTGTACTCAGATACCTCTGTCTGCTCACCGTTTTTCTCAACTGTGTAATAATAAGTTGTGTTTGGCTCCAGACCTGTAACTGTTACATGATTATATTCATATGCTTTGTCTCCTGTAAAGCTCTGGTCTACATCACCGGCAGTTCCTTCAAAGGTTTCAAGATTGTCCTTGTCTGTTCCGAAATGAACTACAGGTGTTGCATCGCTGTCACCTTTTTCACTGTACCATGCAAAGTTCAGCTGTGTATCATCAGCACCAGGTGTTAAAGATACCTTTGTAAAATCAGCTGCTGTTGTTTCCCAGGCTGCATCCCAGTCAGACCATCCGGAATCAGCACCAACCACGCTGCTGTCTGTATAATGCTCTGTAGATGCATATGCTGCCGGACAAACCATAGTCACTGAAAGAGCTGTCAAAAGACCTGCAATTAGTTTTCTTCTCATAATAATAATAGACTCCTTTTTACTCAAAAAATATTATTTTTTTGTTGACAAGTGGAGTATATCACCCGAATTTTCAAAAAACAATCAGGTTTGCTTATGTTTGACAGACATTTACACTTTCCTTAACAAAAGCAGATATTTGTTAAGTTTCATACATCCCAGAGAAACAATCATTTTAATACAGAAGGGAAGTTGTTCCCCTGCTCCAGTTCTTCCATCTGTCCCAGAATCTGCTTCTGACGATTGTCAAAAAGCAGACCTTTATTGTGACGATAATACTGATCCGAACCATTCTCACGGATAAACCAGAGACTGTAATAATTGGCATTCAGTTCCGTGATAAAGGCTACCATTTCCTGGCTGTCGCCAAAGGCCGCTTCCATAAAATCAAAAACATTCTGAAGTGTCTGGGAAATATATTCTGTCTGAGTTTCAAGGCTGTCAGCCACCTCTGCAAAAGCTGTTTTTGCCTTCTCATAAGTAGCCTTTTCTGAAATTTCATTTTCAAAGAAATTCACTGTACGGATAAATACTTTTTCTTCATTTTTAGTGAGAAGCTCAGATTTTTTTGCAGTATGAAAATCATTTTCTGCCTTTTTATAAATAGATTCCAGCGTCATTTCCGGAAGGTTATCTCTGTATTCTGTCATGTAACCATAGAGCTTTGTCACATAGGCATCCATAAAATAACAGTCTGCAAATAACTGGCTAAGCTTTCCGTTCAACAAACCAACAATACTCAGATGCTCATCCAATGAAGCATTGCGAATTTTGCCCAGAGTGATGGGCGTCCATTTACCCTGAAGCAGATCCTCCACTGCATAATCTGTCTTATACTTATTGTAAAGTGCCAGATACGAAGCAAAATCCTTGGCAACCATGGGATGCTGGATGTACTGATATACCACCTCTCTATCCACTTCTTTGTTCAGTGTTTCATATACCTGTATCAGTCTGGAAAGATCTTCCCAGCCTCTGGCAGTGGCAAAAATGCGTCCGTCTACTGTGTTCTCCATTCTGTAGAAATTCTTTCTGCGAAGCTCCAGATAAGAGATCACAGCAGGGTGGATCCCCTGCTCATAGGCATATTCTTTCCATACTTCAAAGTCCGGCTGCACATCAATCCTCTTGATCCTGTCAAGAGTTACCACATCAAATTCACGAACAGATTTATTGTATTCCGGCGGGTTTCCTGCTGTCACGATCACCCATCCCTCCGGTACTTTCTGATTGCCAAAGGTCTTTCCCTGAAGAAACTGCAGCATCATAGGCGCCAAGGTCTCTGATACGCAGTTAATCTCATCAATAAAAAGAATTCCTTCTCTGAGACCTGTTTTTTCCATCTTTTCATAGACAGAGGCAATAATCTCACTCATAGTATATTCTGTGACAGAAAAAGTCTCCTGACCAAAGGTTTTCTCTTTGATAAACGGCAGTCCTACTGCACTCTGACGGGTGTGATGGGTGATAGTATAAGATACCAGACCTACCTTACATTCCCTGGCGATCTGTTCCATAATCTGCGTCTTTCCAATACCCGGTGCCCCCATAAGGAGTATTGGTCTCTGGCGTATGGCCGGGATCAGATATTCTCCAAATTCATCCTTCGCAAGGTATGCTTCTATTGAGTCCTTTATCTCCTGTTTCGCTCGCTTTATATCCATAATGTAAATCCTTTCCTGCTGAACACTTCTTACTTTTACTCAGTTTTCTCATTTCCTTGATATCCACGAATTGCTCCGCGATTTGCAGCTCCCGCAATTATAATTTTCTCTCTTCATTACCTGTCTGGCTTCTCAAAATCATCCTCATCCAAAATCAGTTTCATGGCCCATACCGGTACATCCACATCTCTGTAATTATCCTGCATAAACACAAACGCAGTCTTATATGACGGCATTTTCTTCGGGTAAATTCCGAATCCGTCTGTAAAATAGATCATCCCTTTCAGGTTATGAAATTCATGCTGTTCCAACAGTTTATCCACCCATTCAAATGCAGGCCTGAAATCTGTTCCGCCATCTCCATACAATTCCAGATGTTCCATATAGTCTTTCATTTCTTTCCGAGAAGTAATCTTTTTATCTGTGTGGACTTTCTCATCACACTGAATAATGTGCACATTTATTTTTGTAAAAAAGCTCTCACTCTCACTAAGTACACCGTATGTTTCCTCCAGAAACTTTCTCACCAGTTCTCCTGAACAGGACATGGAAGTATCGATGACGATCACAAATTCCTCTATCTTCTTAACTTCTTTGGATTCCAGTGGTTCGATCAGCGGCATGTTTCCGTAGAGACGCAGACCATAGGTATAAAAATTGTAATCAAAGCTGTCATCATCCACTGCCAGTTCTTCATGAAAAACTGCAAATTTCCGCAGGAATTCTCTGTAATCATACCGGCTTCTGTTCTCTGTTTTTATCTGCTCCAGGAAATCTCCGTCCCGCTCACCTGCCTCCTGGGAAAAGGTTTCCAGATCCGTCTCGATTCCATCATTGATCTCCCCCCATTTGCGGCTGAGCATGGGATTCAGTTTCTGATCCGGTTTCTTACTTTCCCAGTATCTGTGGTCATCTGTGTGAAATTCCTGTTCCAGGTTTGTAAGATCCTTTTCGTTCAGATTCCATTCTGACAATATTTTATATACTCTCTGTGCGTTGAGGGTTTTTCCCTCTTTTTCAAGGAGACGGTAGGTTTCCCTTCGCAGAAGACTGCGTGAGAAACGGATACTCCGATAGTTCATCCCATCTATCATATGCTCCACTGAAATGTCACAACTCAGATCACGCATACGTTCCTGGATTGTGATTCCATCGTCTGCCCTCTTCTTACCTTCTGTACCGCTCCATGCAAAATGCCGGAAAATACAGTGGAATACCATATGCAGATACCCTCTGTTCACCAGAATCCTGTTCTCTCTATATAAGCCTCCCAGCATCTGCGGCTGAAAATACATCACTCTTCCATCCGTTCCAAATCCATGGACCTGACCATCCATCTGATAAGAAAAACTGCTCAGCGCCACATCCAAAAACCGCATTCCCAGATATAATTCATCCCGCGCAACCCTGAGAATACTGCTGCCGATTTCCTGCAAACGCTCTGCTCTTTCTGCTATTTCCTGTATTTTATCCTCTGGCTGCATCATTATTTTCCTCTATATCTATCACAGTTCAAACCTCTTTTTTCTTAGTATAGTTCTTCTATTCAAAGATTTTTCTGTAGTTTGTGATTGTTCATTTTTCCCCTGCTCTGTCCTGTCAGCTTCCTGACTATTTTGCAGCTTATCCACATCTATACGTTCACTTCCTGCCGTATTATCCACCAGATTTGCTCTTTCATCCATCAAAAATGCGGATACTTCCGTTTCTTTTCTCTTAGATGCACAATCCAACGCAGAATCAATTCCTTCCAGTGTCCAGAGTTTTTGTGAGGATATCACTTCCAATCTGTGCATATCCTCATGCTTTACCAGATATTCTGCAATATCTCCCAGATTCTTACGGATATATTCCCTGTAATTCTCCCTGGCTTTCCCAGTCAGTTCATAAGGAAACTCCAGTCTGCCAAATGACATATCAACCAGAACTTCCAGCTCATCCATGGCTACCGCCATTTCAAAAAGCCTGTCATATTCCTGATAATTCAGCTCCTTATCATAAAAACACTGCCTGTAATTACTGCCTGATCCATGATATTCCGTATACAAAATACGCGCCGGAGTGTTCTCAACCGCCTCATCATAATGCTCCGGAAATACAAGTCTGGCTTCTTCATACTCATAAAGAAAGTTTACATCTATCCTCTGCCACATCTCGCCCAGCATTTCCTTAACGCCTGACTTCTTTCCCTGTCTCATATGAACAGTCAGCTTCTCCAATGCATGGCAGCCTGTAAATGCACCACAGCCTATCTGCATCAGGCTGTCAGAAAACTCCAGCTTTTTCAGATTCCCGCAGCCATAAAAAATATATCGTCCAATCTCTTTTAAAGTGTAAGGAAAAACAATCTCCTCCACGTCATTTCCTGCCAGAACATGCTCTTCTCTGCCAAACTCAAGACCATCTGACACTTCCCACAGACTGGCATTTTTCAGGTCTTCCTTCTCATCCATATGGCTGGAGAATGCATACGGTACTGCACTAATTACCAATTTGCCATCTATCATTCCCGGAATCTCAACTCTGCCCTCTATTCCAAAACACCGCAGAATTTCAATCCCGCCAGATTTCTCTCTGTAGTAAATCTTCATTTTCTCATTTCTCCCCGAAGATATTTTCTCTCAAAGCACATAAAATCATCCCTGAAAAGTATAATACTTCCCAGGGATTTTTTCCAGACAATATAATTAGCGTAAAACCAGCTCCGGTTTAAAATTCAGATAGTCTCCTGACACCAGCTTGTACTCTATTCCATCCACATAGCCTTTAAAGCTGTCATCATATCGCTTCTCTCCATGACAGTGAGAATAGATCACCTTCTCGGCGCCAAATTCCTGTGCCATCAGGGTAAACGGACTCTCCATCTCTCCAATACTTGTAGGTGGATAATGAAGAAACATGATAAACTTCTCATATCCTGCTGCCTTCGCCGCTTCAAAAGAGTAGCGCAGCCGCCCCAACTCCCGCTCTCGGATCTTCAAGAAATGCTCATAGCTGTCTTTTCCTTCATAACAGTAGCCTTTGGTTCCCACCAGCGCATAATCCTCATATGTATAAAAATTATTCTGCAAAAATTCCAGCTTTCCCCAGAACATCTCATTCAGATTTTCTGTCTTCTTCGCATCCCAGAACATATCGTGATTTCCCCGAAGCAGGATCTTCCTGCCCGGCAGAGCCATAATAAAATCCAGATCTGCCTGACACTCTGCAAGATCTCTCCCCCAGGAATGATCTCCGGTAATCACTACTGTATCATTCTCTGTCACTTTTCTCTTCCAGTACTTCTCAATCTTAACCACATGATTCTTCCATCTTTTATCAAATACATCCATAGGTTTATTGACTGTAAACGAAAGATGAAAATCACCGATTGCGTATAGGCTCATTGTACACTCTCCTGTCTGTTCTGCTCGTTAATTATCTTCCAATCTCGATGCTCATGGCATGCCAGGCTTCTCCGCCCCAGGTGGAGTTTGCCTGACCCAGATCTGTAAAGCCGAATTTCTCATACATCTTCACTTTTTCATCCAGACAGGTGAGGAAAAGTTTCTTTCGTCCTTTTTGTGCTTCCTTCTGGCAGTATCGGGATACCAGTTCACGTCCCAGTCCCTGCATACGATATTCCGGACGGACGTCCAGACCCAGAAGCATGATATTTTTGCCTTCAGGATTACTCAGAGAAATATCTGTGAAGAATTCATCTCTGAAAGCCTCCTCATCTGTAGGAACTCCATTAAGAAATGCAGCCAGCTTTCCGGTTTCCTTATCCTCAGCTACCAGAAATGTTTCTGCTGTTGCTTTTATTCTCTCTGTCAGACTTTTCGGAGAACATGCCTCATTTGGCGGGAAACAGATCTGCTCGATCTCTATCGCCTGCTGTGTCTCCTCCGGTCTGATACATCTGAATTCAAATCTATCCATATTGTTTGTACTCATTTTATTATCCTTCTCCTGTTATCTTGTTATTTCCTGCATATTCGGGATCTGCAAGTTTCCCATATAGTTGTTTTATCTACATCGGGCAGCTTCTCTTTGATTTCTCATCCAAATCTTCCCGTACGTAGTGTGCATTAAACTCCATGTTAATGTCGCGGATTTCCTTTGTACCATCAATATATTCCTGATACATCTCTGTCAGTCCCGCCATACAGCCATCACAGCTTGCAGAAATATTCCCAAAAGATTCCTCCACAATCTGTTTTCTTTCTTCTCTGGTTGTGTCCTTTATCAAAATACTCTTAATCTCCATAACCTTCACCCCGACTTTCTTTGGTATTCTTTTGATATTTCTTTCCTTATATCTTTTATTTGATTGTAACATCTGAAAGCATTTTTGTGAAGCTAAGAAACAGGCATAAAAAACGGTCTGATTACATTCTCTCAAAATATGTCAGTTTAAAGTGTTAAAGTACTGGAATTTTAGATAACACCATGTTATACTTGTAAAGGAAAATGTGCAGGCAGTCCGGTCAGGTATAAAATATTCCTGAGTTCCGGCATTATCAAAGACCTGCATGTACTTATATGGAGGAAACAGATCATGTCTATGAAAATCAATCACGAGCTCCCTTTACCGGAGGTTCTGAAATCTCAGTACCCTCTCAGCCAGGAACTCAAAGAAGTAAAAAAACAGCGCGATGAAGAAATACGCCGTATCTTCACCGGTGAATCAGATAAATTTATCGTCCTTGTAGGACCTTGTTCCGCTGATAACGAAGATACAGTCTGCGAATATGTACGCAAACTGAAAACAGTGGCAGATAAAGTCTCTGACAAACTGATGATCATCCCGCGAGTTTATACAAATAAGCCCCGTACCACAGGTGACGGTTACAAAGGAATGCTTCATCAGCCAGACCCTGATAAGGCTCCTGACCTTCTTGCCGGAATTATTGCTATCCGCAAGATGCACATGAGAGTTATGCAGGAGACAGGACTCTCTTCTGCAGATGAGATGCTTTATCCTGAAAACCGCAGCTATCTGGATGATATTCTCTCCTATGAAGCTGTAGGTGCACGTTCTGTGGAGAACCAGCAGCATCGTCTCACTGCCAGTGGCATGGATATTCCTGTCGGTATGAAGAATCCTACCAGCGGTGATCTCTCTGTTATGCTGAATTCTGTCACTGCTGCACAGCATCCTCACCACTTCATCTACAGAGGAAATGATGTGGAAACTTCAGGAAATGATCTGGCACACACAATTCTCAGAGGTGGTGTAAACCAGTACGGACAGACTATTCCTAACTACCACTATGAAGATCTGATACATCTGTCTGCTTTGTATGCCAAAAAGGACCTTAAGAACCCTGCCATCATCATAGATGCCAACCACTCAAACTCCAACAAGCAATACAAGGAACAGATCCGTATTGTTTCAGAAGTACTTCACAGCCGTAACTATAATCCAGACCTCAGAAAGCTGGTTAAAGGTGTTATGATCGAAAGCTACCTTCTCGAAGGCCGCCAGGATATCAGTGATCATATGACTCCTGGCTGTTCCATCACAGATCCTTGCCTCGGATGGGAAGATACAGAACGGCTTATCTATGATATTGCTGAGAAATGCTGATTTTTATGGATAATACAAATAATTCCTGCTGTTGTGGAGAGACAGAACATTTTTCAGGCTGCCTGATCTGTGGAGCACCGGTCACATACAGCGTCGAAAGTTCTGTGAAAACCTGCAGCATCTGCCACAAAGAGCAGCTGACAAATGCTGTCTGTGAAAATGGCCATTTTGTCTGTGATGCCTGTCACAGCTATGGTACTTATATACCGGTGATCATAGCCCTCAGAAGCAGCACAGAGAAGGATCCCCTGCTGCTTCTGGAAGAGATCATGGACCTTCCTTCTGTCCACATGCATGGACCTGAACATCATGCCATTGTTCCCAGTGTTCTTCTGACTGCACTTCGCAATAATGGAGAGCGTATGAATTACGATACCGCATTATCTGAAATCTGTAAAAGAGCGAGGCAGGTTCCCGGTGGTACCTGCGGTTACTGGGGAGTGTGTGGTGCAGCAGCAGGTGCCGGAATCTTTATGTCTGTTATGACCGGATCCGGTCCCCTCCATAAGGATGCATGGCCCTTTCCTCAGAAGCTTGTCTCTGTTATTTTATCCAAACTGGCTGATGTTGGTGGTCCGCGCTGCTGTAAACGCACCAGCAGAATTGCTATTGAAGAAGCGATCAGGTTTTACAGGCAGTTCAGCTCTGTAAAGATTCCGCTGTCTTCTGTACTATGTAAATATTTTGAAGATAATAAAGAATGTATCAGAGAGGACTGTCCGTATTATCCTGTGAACAAATAACTATTCATAAAATAAAAAACAGAACGAAATCCGACTGATAGTCAATGGGTTTCGTTCTGTTTTCTAATAGTTTCTCTATAAAATAATACGTTTCGCAGGATACAATGCCCTATCGCTCCATTCTGCTTTTCTGCAGTCCAAAGAAATAATATTCTTCTCTGTGCAGACATTTCTGATCAGTTCTTCTCCGTTATCTGATATAAAAAGTGCTGTGATTTCTTTTTTCCCTCCAACACTCCTTACACAGTAATCTACCAGTTTCGGAAACTGAAACAGTAATTCATCCATTTCTCTCATACTTTTGGACTGGTCGATGCGCCTTACAAAATCCAGACGCCTTACCTCACTTCCGCAGATACATTTTCCGGGGATGATACGTGTATGATCGCCGGTCCTGTATCTGATCAGAGGCTGTGCCTCCATCCCAATGGTTGTGATCACCAGTTCTCCCCATTGACCGTCAGGCAGAACATTTCCCTCTTTATCTATGATCTCTGTGATACAATGATTCTCCCTCATGTGCATGCCCTCATGAGCCTGACAGCAAATCGCACCCCCAAGTCCCATCTCTCTGGAACCATAATGAGGCCAGAGTGGTGTTCCCAAAATTTTTTCTATTGCTTTCATTACTGTTTCCGGACAGGCATCCCCTGATATCAGTGCTCTCTTTATACTGCCTTTTCCACACATTCTGAGCATGGAAAGCAGTGCTGTCGGCATACCTACATAAGTATCCGGCCGCTCCTCTTCCAGAATTGTTTTTAACTCACCATAGGTTTTATTGTTCCCGGTTAAAAGGGGATGTGCTCCTATACGTCTGATTGCGTCTGCGATCAGTTCTCCCAGTCCAGAAGGACCTGAAAACGGCATGGCAACCATAGTCCTGCTTCCCGGATAAATAAACTCACCAAGTCCGGCCATAAAAAGTTCTATGGTATGTTCACAATCTCCTTCTGTATAAAATACACGTTTACCTGCACCTGTTGTTCCGCTTGTCTGTTCTGAAATGATCCTCTGTATTTCTCCCTGAGAGCACAGTAACATCCTGCCCCCTTTCTGAGCAAGGTCGGATTCCGTTGTAAAGGGAAGGGTTTTCAGATCATCAAGGCTTTCCAGCCTTTCCGGCAGATCTCTATAAAATCCCTGCCTTTCTTTTTCTCTTTTCAGAACAGCATTCAGTTTATCCAGCTGTATTTTGTTTATTGTTTCCCTTGTAATATCTGTAATTTTTTCCTGCCTACAGATCATTGCATCTATATTGGATCGTTTCACTTTCTGTATAAATATGTTCCTTTCAGATTAGTCAGATTATATGCACAGAACGGTACCATTCCGTGATCAGGATCCACTTCACAGATATAACAGCGTTTCAGACGGTCAAGATCCAGATTCCAGGCATCCTGAAAGATCATACCTGATACTGCAAAGGTTTCATTATGTATCCGGATCAGAAACTCATCTAGCGCATCTGTCTGTGTCATTTCTCCCTCATCATAGGTTTTTGTACTGTAGCTCCACTGATTTTCCACATACTGCCTGGAATCATCACTGGTAGTACAGCAGCATCCTTTTCCTGATTTTTTTTCAAGAAGCTTCAGTTCCTGCTCTCCTTTTCTCAGATAACTTGCATGAAAGGAGCAGTAGGGATTCTCTGCGCCGCCGCCTGCAAAATCCTCAATTTTCATCAGTCCCTCTGTCTGTTCTTCAATAAGCCTCAGCATCTTTGGTATGGTGATGGGATTTTGGGGGCGCTTCTGGGAACATCTGCCAAAATAACTGATAGGCTGAAAATGTACGCCACGAACAAAGGGCATATGATCCAGACCAAATTTCAGGATATCCCCTACCTGCATATCATTTACTCCCGGCGCAATGACCGGCACAAGAGCAATACCAAGCTCTGCTTCTGAGCAGTTTAAGACCGCCTTTTTCTTCAGTTCCATCATAGCCTGTCCACGTAAAGTCTCATAAACCTGATCTGTCACACCGTCAAACTGAAGAAATACTGTATTCAGTCCTGCTTTTTTCAGCTTTCCGGCATACCCCTCCTCCCTGGCAAGCCGGATCCCATTGGTATTTAACTGAAAAAATGTAAATCCTTTTTCTCTTCCCATATGTATGATTTCAGGCAGATCGTCCCTCATGGTTGGTTCTCCTCCTGAAAGCTGTATATTAAAGGGACCTCCGTGAGCCATCAGAAAATCATACTGTTTTTCTATTTCACAGATGGGAATATCTCCCTTTTCCCTGTCTTCTCCTGCTGAAGCAAAGCAGACAGGACAATGCATATTACAGCGTTTTGTAACTTCCAGGATCATACAGCAGCCTTTTCTTTCATGTTCCTCACAGAGTCCGCAATTATCCGGACAGGATTTTTCTTTAACCTTCGGATTTACAGGCGTTTCTGCTGAGAGATTTTCTCTTCCCCAGGAAAGATAATCTGCTGCATTTCCTTCCCAGATCAGGGTCTGAAATTTTCCATGAGCATTGCATTCCTTTACCAGATAGATCCCGTCTTCACCGATACCTTTTATGGCAGGAACTACCTTCATACATTCCGGACAGACACTCTTTGTTTTGCCGATGGTGATCAAAGCTTCAGTACCTCCCGCTCTGTCAGAATTTCCATAACTTTTGTATAAGTATCTGCAATAAGTCCAGGACATTTCTCCATGATCACACCCCAGTCCAGATGAGTGATATCCTTACAGTAAAAAGCTCCGAATTCTTCCTCTGTCTTCTGGCGGAACCACTGATATAATTCCTGTACAGCCGGTTTCATCTGTGCATCTTCCTTCTCCTCAGGAGCCAGATTTCCGAGAAAATATCCGATGGCACAGGCACTTCCTGTCAGACATCCGCAGGTATCTCCACAGTAACCGATTCCTCCACCAAGGCCTCCCATTGCCTTTACAAGCTGTGGATTTTCCTCTCCTATGGTTTCCAGAGTCATGATCATAATGATCTGTGAACAATGATATCCCATGCTACCTAATTCCATTATTCTTTCGTAAAGATCCATACATTACTCCTTTCTGCCAACCACCATGGTATAGCCTATTTTTCTGCCTTTGTATTCTTTCTGCAGAAGCTTATGATCCTCGCAGCAGAATGAATCATTCCAGATTGCTTCCAGATAATATTCTCTCCAGAGAGCAGTCTGATCCTCCTGACAGAGAATCGTAAACCCTGTTTCTTTCACAATTTCCAGAAGATTGCCCGGATCCAGATCTGACAGCAAAAGAAATCCTCCCTTTTTCAGTACACGCCAGCATTCAGAGACTGCCTTTTTCTGATCTCTGCTGACAAAAAATGCACACTGGCTGATACAGAGATCCATACTGTCTGCTGCATACTGAAGGGTCAGAAAATCTCCCTGCTGCACCTCACTGCTTCGCGGAGCAAGATCCACACCCTGCACATTCAGACCAAATGCTTTCATGATCCGCACGGTCTCTCCCTCTCCTGCTCCCAGATCCAGAGCTTTCATTCCTTTTTTCAATTCTATGCTTTTCAGAAGATGAATTGTCTGCTCTTCCCCTCCGGGGTGTCTGTTCATCTATTTATCCTCCAGTGCACGTTCCACTGCCAAAACCTTTCCAAGAGCCAGCTCTTCCGGAACATAGACAAAGCCACATTTGGGACAGACCGGCATCTCAACAGGAAAACCGTTCTCCAGATACATAAATTTTGCTTTTCCCTTTACAAGAGGAACCTTGCATTTCATGCAGGTCAGCTTTCCCTCAGGATCAATGGTATAATATGTTCTCTCTACTGCCATTACTGTCCCACCCTTTTCATAATATTCATTCTATGACTGTATGCTCTGCGTACCAGATACCCTTCTTCTGTTTCCACAAATCTCACCCAGAATGTAACATTTCCAAGTCTGCTCCTTGTCACCAGTTCTTTTGTCTCTTCATCAAAGATCGCTTCCTGATTTTCTCTGTAATCTGATAATACACGCTCCACATCGCTTTTCAGGATCATACGTTCATCCATCATACTGATGGCATCTTCTGTATATGCAACGGTATAATCTTTTTTCTCCATCATCAGTTCCTCATTCCATATATTTTTTAAAAGCTTCTCTTTTAGCTCAAGCCGGTTGTAGCGTTTCTCACTGATATCCGGCATATTGGCGGCATTTATACCATACAGAAGTTCCAGGATATGTCTGGATTCCCTGCCTTCCCTGACAAATCGGTCCCTGCATGCCATGCAGTACGTTATATATGGGGAATCGGATCGTTCCAGACACTTTTCTGTCATTTTATCTGCCATCTCTTTATTAGCGTAGGCAGTCAGTCCGCCGTATCCGCAGCAGGGAGACAGATCTCTGGAATATTCTGTATTTACAACAGTGCACCCCATATCTGCAAGAAGCTCTCTTATTGTATCCTGTGTCTGTGTATCTCCCCTGGCACCGCAGGCATCATGTATTGCAACAGGTATCTCCAGTCCTTTTGCCTGTCCGGGAAGTCCGATTTCCTTTAAAATCTCCCAGATTCCTGTGACTTTGGCGCCAAGACTCTCTTTTAACTGTTTCATACAGCTTGGACAGCCTGCTATAATCATAGGATCTCCCAGTTTTGCAAGCTCCTGCTTCAGCTGTTCATTTACCTTTTCTGTCATTTCATAGCGTCCTGCCCATTCACTGATAGCACCACAGCATCCCAGCATCAGAGCAACACCGCCCTCTGTCCTCCTGCACAGATCCTCATATGCCTTTGTGACAACATCCGGCGCTATAGCTCCTGCCTGACATCCTGGGAAAAATACATATCTGCAGGTTTCATATCCCGGCTGAGGTCTGCATAAGAAAGCCTCCGAATTGGAAAACAGCATATCCATCAGTGCAAATTCATGAGGTGCCAGAGGCATTTTGTCTGTAGATACCATGTTTTCTCTTGCAGATTTGCAGACCTGGCTCATATCAAACCCATTTGGACAGGTTACAGTACACTGTCCGCAGAGTGAACAGGAATTCATCGGTTTATTCATCTGGTGATCTCCCATAATGATCTGGGTATTATTATAAATCTCACGTGCAAGAAGACCCGGATGCTTTTTATATTCCCTTAAATAGACACAGCTTTTCATACACTCATCACAGTGACACTGAATGCATCGCTTTGCTTCCTCAATAGCTTCTTCTTTTGAATATCCATCTGTGCTGCAGGGAATCTTTTTGGAGCCTTTCATCCCGTCCATATTTGTATAGAGCCTGGTGGTAACTGCTCCTTCACTGCCTCTGTTGCTGTGGGGCGAAAGATTCTGTACAAGGAGGTCTACAGTCAGGGCAGCTCTCTTTGCAGCAAAAGCCGCATCCATCACAGACCGGACCGGACCGCTGACAATTCCCGCCTGTTCTCTCAGCATGATCTCTGCGTCTGCTGTTTCCTCTGGAGCCAGCTTTTTGGCCACCTCCTCTGAAGCACAGACCACATCTGCCTCCTTCATTTTCGCTCTGATAAACGGAAGGTCAAGACTGCATCCGAATTCAAAGGAAAGGTCCATGGAACTGAGACGTTTTACCTCATTTTTGCGATCTGATTCCAAAAGCTCCGGAGCTGCTGCTGCAATATAGGCTTCATAATCTTTCTCCTGACAGTAAATGGTTGCAGGATACATCTTCTTTTCCAGTTCCCCTACAAGAAACAGCGGGAACAATCCTGAACCAAAGATCACAGCCTTTTTTTTCTTTCTGATACGAAATACACTGCTCCGTTTTCCAGGTTCCCCATATCGTACAATGGCACGCTCTACTTCACGTATGGATATGCCATCACCCAGCTCACAGAGTCTGCATTTTTCCTCACATGGTGCAGTACATCCGTTACAGAGGATCATGGGAAATGGTGTGATCTTTTCATAGATAGCCAGAGCTTTCTTAAAGTTTCCTTTTGCAGCATAAAACAGCATTTCTTTTGTATCTGCTTTGAAAGGACAGGCTGCAACACAGTACGCCGGCTGTTCATGAACACAGAGGCTGATCATATGATCCATCTCTTCCTTTGACATTCGATTTACGTGATAAACATGAGTGGAACCTCTTTCCTGTATATATGTCATAACCCGATACTCCTTTCATTTCCAAAGGGGAGACAGTCTCCCGTCTCCCCTTATTATATCACATGATAAAATTATACTGACAGTTATTTCTCAAGTTCCTTTAATGCTGCAAGAACCTTTTCAGGACGGGCAGGAACACGTGTGATACGTGCGCCTGTAGCATTGTAGATCGCATTCAGGATTGCAGGATGAGGAGCATCCAGCGGAGCCTCACCACAGCCGGCAGCACCGTAAGGACCGCTTGGGCGATATGTTTCATTGAAATGAAGTTCAATATCATCCGGCGCATCATTTGGATACAGAATGCCACAGTTCTTCAGAGAAGTATCATGGTTCAGATCCTCGAAATCTTCTGTAAGAGCAAGACCAATACCCTGTACAAGGCCACCGTAGAAGTTGCCTTCTACAAGAAGTCTGTTCATGATGGTACCTACGTCAGCCACACAGGTAAATTTTTCAACTTTAACTTTACCTGTTTCTGTATTAACAGCAACTTCCGGAAGGAAGATCGTATACATGTAGGTTGCAAACGGATCACCCTGTGCTGTATCCTGATCGATCGGATGATCTGCACAGAAGGTTGTCACCCAGTTACCTTCATATTTTGTTGCAAGACCCTCAGCCACCATCTCATCATAAGTACGGAAGGTTCCGTCTTCTTTCTTCATGGCTGCCACAAGGTTTTCTGCTGCCAGACGACATGCATTACCTGACATAACCTGTGAACGTGATCCACCTGCAGGACCTGCATTAGGACATGTCTTGGTATCATTCATAACAAGTTTGATCTGTTCCGGTCTGATTCCTGCCTGACGAAGTGTTTCATGTGATGATACAAGAACCCCCATATCAGCGCCCTGTCCGTGATCTTCCCATGCAGCATACATTGTAACTGTTCCATCCGGATTCAGCTCTGCAAATGCGTTTGATGTATCAACACCATCAAGACCACAGCCATATACACCGAGAGATACACCGATACCATATTTGATCTTGCCATCAGAAGCTGCATTCTTTTCAGCCACACGTTTCTTAGCTGCTTCATACAGTGGACGAGCTGTCTTGAACAGTTCTTCTTCACAGTATACTTCAGGCGGATAACCTGTAGGGATCGTACTGCCTTCTGATTCTTTGTAACAGTTCATTTCACGGATATCGAAGGGGTCGATTCCCATCTTTGCAGCCAGAACATCTATCGCAATCTCAGATCCCATATAAGACTGAGGAGATCCGTAAGCACGGAATGCTGAACCCCATGCATGGTTTGTAAACACTGTTGTAGATTTGTTACGGATAGAATTGATTCCATAGCCTGCACCTGTAAACTGGGAAAGTCTCATTGTAAGCAGATCACCGAATTCTGAGTATGGACCATGATCCACATAGTTATTGCCCCAGAGTGCAAGAAGCTTACCATTTTCATCTGCTGCAAGCTTGATATTCATAAATGCAGGGGATCTCTTTCCTGTATAAGTAATATTCTGGAACTGATTAAATACCAGAGACACAGGACGTTCAAGGATCTTAACAGCTGCGCCGATCAGAGCCTCATTTGTAGGAGAGAACTTGTAACCAAAGGTTCCTCCTGCATGGTTCTGAACAATTCGTAAGTTCTCCATTGGCACACCGATACCATCAGCGATCATAGGCATATGCAGATGGATACCAATGGATTTGGAATGAACAGTTATCATACCGTCTTCGTCAATGTAACCATAACCGCAGTCCGGCTCAAGATGAAGATGAGGCTGACGTGAACAGTAAGATTCGATCTCAACCTGCTGTGAATCCGGAATGCTGTCCCAGTCAAAATCAGGACCCTTGATACAGTTTGTCTCAAAGAATGCGTTCGGAATACCGGGATGAATCTCTGCCGCATCCGGTGCGATGGCATCCATTGCATTCATATATGCAGGAAGCTCTTCGATCTCAACTTTAACTGCTTCTGCTGCTGCCCTTGCATGCTCTTCTGTATCAGCAGCTACGATGGCAATCGCATCACCAAACTGGAAGATTTTTTCATCGCAAAGTACAGGACGTTCGAAACCGTCTGTCTTGTTGTGTTTTGGAAGCATTACAAGACCATTGATCTTATTGGTTCCGCCTGCTGCCTTAATATCTTTTGCTGTGATAACACGAACAACACCAGGCATACTCTCTGCTTCTGCTGTGTCAATATTGAGGATATTTGCATGAGAAACCTTTGCCTGTGTAAGAGCAAGGCGAAGTGTTCCTGATGGCATCTTTAATGCATCATCTGCACCAAAGTCCCAGGTACCTGTTACCTTCTGTGCTGCTGACGGACGGATATAATTTGTTCCAACAATAGAATCACCTGTCTGTTTGAACACAAGGTCTTCCTTTGTCATCTCGCCGCGCATAACTGCTGCTGCAGCCATAGTAGCATCGATCAGCGGCTTATAGCCTGTACAACGGCAGAGATTACGCTGTTTGTTAAACCAGTCTCTTACCTCCTCACGGGTAGGACTTGGATTATTGTCCAGAAGCACTTTTGCTGAAATAATAAATCCCGGTGAACAGAAACCGCACTGTGCGCATCCATATGCCATCCATGCAACCTGGATCGGATGCATATCAGAAAGTGTTCCCACACCTTCAATGGTTGTGATCTCTGCATGATCGGGAACACGGCTCATCTTGTAGATACAGGATCTTGTGACTTTTCCGTTCATAATAACATTACAGGCTCCACAGTGACCTTCACCGCAGCCAATCTTACATCCTGTAAGAAGAAGGTGATTACGGAGCACCTGCGCCAGTGTCTCATCCTTATCAAGAATAAGTATTCTCTCAACACCATTAATCTTCAATGTCTTTTTAATCATGTCCCATTCCTCCTTTTAAAAAAATTCATTTCAATCTTACTGATCTTCAGGCTTATGTGTTCCGCACGAATCATGGTCAGCTCCCCTGCCTGTCAGATCTTTCAGTCTCTCTATTCCTCTGGCGGAATAGAAAACAATGGAAGAGCTGCTCCCGTCCAGATTCTCACCGCTGAGCTTTAAAACATTTGCATTCTCATAATAATCGATGGGAAGCGTCCGGCTATATACAACCCCTGTACGCTCATCTTTTACCTGTACAGTAACTTCTTTTGCGGTAATCTCAAAAATCTTATCCATAAAAAAGTTCTCCTGTCCACGTTATTTTATATATCCATACTACCATAATTTTGCACAATTATACAAATTACAAATAATTAATAGTTGGCTATTTTATATATTACAGACAATTTTATTTTGTTTTATTTAAAATTTTAACTATTTTTATTCTTTTATATGTTATAATAATATCAAATTTGTATAATATCATTGAAAGAAGGAGGTATCTGAATGCAGACAGGCGCCCTCATCGTGGCTGCGGGGAAATCATCACGAATGGGAGACTTTAAACCCATGCTTCAGCTTGGCTCCATTTCCATCGCACAGCGCGTGATCAATAATTTCCGGCAGGCCGGAATCTCCAAAGTAGTAGTGGTAACCGGATATCATGCAGATGTTCTGGAATGCCACCTGGCTTCCAATAATGTAGTCTTTCTTCGAAATGAGAACTATGCAAACACTCATATGTTTGATTCTGTCCGAATCGGACTTGAGTATCTGAAAGACAAAGTGGATACGGTACTCTTTACACCTGTTGATGTTCCGCTGTTCACAGCCCAGACAGTCACTCAAATGCTCTCTCTGGGGCGTCCCCTTGTAACTCCGGTCTGTAATGGCAATCCCGGTCATCCCATTCTGATCCGTTCCACACTGATTGATTCCATCCTAAGTGATGACGGAAAATCAGGACTTAAAGGTGCTGTGGATAACTGCGGGGAACCCATGTATTATCTTAATGTAAAGGATCCCGGTATTATTCATGATGCTGATACACCAGAGGATTATGCTGAACTTCTCCGCATACACAACCAGAGCCTGATCCGTTCTGAAATCCATATTCAGCTAGCCCGGGAAAAAATTTTTTTTGATGAAAAACTCTATTCGCTGCTTACACTGATCCATGAAACAGGATCTGTCCGCGATGCCTGTGAGCGCATGCACATTTCCTATTCTACCAGCTGGAACCTGATCCATACCCTGGAATCACAGCTTCATGAACCTCTGATCATCAGAAGCCAGGGCGGTACAAGGGGAAGCCATAGCGAACTGACACCATACGGCGAAGAATTTCTGAAACGATATGCCCGTTTTTCAGAAGAAACACGTTCCTGTTCAAAAAAAATATTTGAAGAATGTTTCGGAGGGTTTTTAAATGCGTAACCTTTATCTGGTCCGGCATGGAAAACCACAGTATCCGGATGAACATTCTTACTGTGTAGGACAGACAGATTTCTCTCTATCCATGCTTGGACATCTGCAGGCAGTCCTTCTTAACGAAGAATTGTCCGATAAAATATCAGGGGTATACTGCAGTCCTTTGTTAAGAGCTATTGAGACAGCAGGCCATATGGCACCTGAGCTTCCACATATCATTGTTTCTGATCTGTCAGAACGAAATCTGGGAGAATGGGATGGCCTTTCTTTTGATGAAATACGCCAGAGATGGCCGGACATTTATAAAGCGCGTGGGAATAACCCTGATCATCCGATCCCGGGAGCAGAAACTCCTGCTGCATCTGGTTTTCGCTTTTCGCAGGCAGTTCATAAGATTCTTTGCGCTTCTGAAGGTGATATTGCAGTGGTAACTCATACAGATGTAATCTCTTCTTATTTACATGCATTACATTCTGATATGTACAGCAGGCAGCGGTTTCGTCTGCCCTGCGGCTCTTACTATCATCTGGAAGTGAATGAAAAAAATAATATTTCTTTCTCTGATCCCAGTTATATACTGCCTCATCCTGAATTAAATGACGGGCTATGTCTCAGGCTTCGCGATGCTGTTTCTCTGCCCCGTCACGTACAAGCTCACAGTGATGCTGTTACTGAACTTGCCTGTTGTTTATGCAATATGTTGGAATCCAATGGTTATATCTTTGACCAGAAGCTTGTTCGCTCCGGTGCACTTCTGCATGATATTGCCAGACTTCAGAGGCATCACACAAAAACAGGCGGTGAACTTTTCTTACAGTTAGGTTATCCTGAGATCAGCCAGATCATTTCACAGCACCATGGTCTGTTGGAAGCCACGCTGGATGAAGCAGCTATTGTATTTCTGGCTGATAAACTGATTCAGGAAACACAGCGTGTAACCATAGAAAAAAGATTTGCCGACAGCATGAGTAAATGCAAAAGTCCGGAAGCTCGCAAAGCTCATGAGCAGCAGTTAGAACAAGCCCGCAAACTGCAGGACATGATACAATCACTCTGCCATATCACGCTTTAGTTCAGGCGGGCAGACGTACACAACTGGAGCAGAAAAATCACTTAATTTAGTTAGGAGGTATTTTATTATATGAGAACATTATTTCAGACAATAAAACAACAATTCCTGGAGGGAAACGATCTTGTACTTGTTTCCGTTACAGCATCCTCAGGGTCTACACCAAGAGGTGCCGGTTCCCGCATGCTGGTCGGAAAAAACGGCAGAATTTCCGGAACCATCGGAGGTGGAGCTGTAGAATATCGTGCTGAATGTATGGCATTGGATATTCTTGAAAAAAAGGAATCCTGCGAGCATGAATTCCGGCTGAATCATAAAGATGTTGAAAATATTGGTATGATCTGTGGTGGTGATGTTACGGCCTTTTTCCAGTATCTTGATCATAACGATCCGATTATTATGGAAATCACGGAAACTGCTGAAAAATTCTATGAAGAGCGAAAAGATTTCTGGCTGATCTGCGATCTTCTCACCACCTCCGGTGTGAGCCTCTACAGTCCTGCATGCGGTCTCATCGGAACTGCCAATGTTCCTTCTTCTGTATTATCTTCTTTGTCTACAAAGCCACACCGATATCACAGTGAAGATTATGATCTGTTTTCTGAACAGATTGGAACCTCAGGAACTGTCTATGTATTCGGCGGCGGACATGTCTCACAAAAGCTTGTCCCAATCCTTGCAAGCGTTGATTTTCGCTGTGTTGTCCTGGATGACCGGCCGGAATTTACAAATCCTGCTCTTTTCCCAGGAGCAGTTGAAACAATACTTTGTGATTTCAACCATCTGGACCAGTATGTTTCTATTACAGCTGCTGATTATTGCTGCGTCATGACACGTGGACATTCCTATGATACCATTGTACAGGCACAGCTTCTCGCTACACCTGCATGTTATATAGGCGTCATTGGAAGCCGTGCAAAAAAAGCTGCTGTATTTCGCCGTCTGATTGAAGAATACAACATTAATGAACAAGATTTAAACCATATCATCTCACCTATAGGACTGGAGATCAAAGCAGAAACACCGGCTGAAATCGCCATCTCCATCACAGGACAGATGATCCAGGTTCGCGCTGACAGAAAGGCTACATCAAAATGATGGCAAAATCAGTATATAAAACTGTAATATTTGGTGCCGGACAAATTGGACAAATGACCGCAAGACTTCTCAGCAGTCCCTGTCAGCTCCTGTGCTTTGCTGATAATGACCCCCATAAACACGGATCATATATTGGAAATATTCCAGTCTGTTCTCCGGATACTGTAGCAGCACTTCTCCCGGATCTGGTCATCCTGGGAGTTCTGGATGAAGAACGGCGCAATTCTATGATAAAGCAGATGGAAAACTTAGGTTATCACGGACCTTTTCGTGATCCCTCCGTCCTTCGCATGTTTGACGCACGGGTTGCTGTTATGCGTCTTTTATCTGAGCAGATCTATCAATTGGATATTCCGGGAAATGTTGCAGAACTAGGTGTTTTTCGAGGTGAATTTTCTTCCCTGATCAGTGCAGCCTTTCCAGACCGAAAAATCCATCTTTTTGATACTTTTGAGGGCTTTTCAGAAAAGGATATCACAATAGAAGCCTCCGGTAATCTGTCCCGTGCCAAAACAGGTGATTTTTCTTCTACTGATATTGACTCTGTTCTTCATGTTATGCCTGATCCTACACGTACTGTGATCCACAAAGGATGGTTTCCGGATACCTTTTCCGATGTCACAGATGAAACTTTTTGTTTTGTATCTCTGGACGCAGATCTCTATGCTCCAACTGCAGCCGCACTTCCTCTGTTCTATGAACGCCTGGCCACCGGAGGAGTTCTCCTGATCCACGATGTGTACAGTACACAGTTTTCCGGATGTCGAAAAGCGGTCGGGGAATTCTGTCTGAAAAACCATCTGTTTGCAGATCCTGTATGCGATCTGCATGGAAGCGCAATGATCCGAAAATTATAAAAAGAAACGCCGGAACCGGTATTTACCGGAACCAGCGTTTCTTTTTCATTTATTTATTGTATAGCCCTTTTCCACGTCCATGCCTAACCTTTATAAAGTTCCTTTCAGAACATTTTCCAACGCTTCTCATGGAAGTAATTTCAGGACTGGCCAATCAAAAAAATAACCGCTAGAAGCCTTGATTTCTAGCGGTTCTACGTGCGTTAGAGGTTGCTGCGTGCCAGTGGCACGCGTTTAGCAACGACCGGAGCGAAGCGTAGATCGAACCCGTTCGAGTCCGACCCGGACTTGAACCAAAAATAAGACAGTGCATTTGCACTGTCTTATTTTTTATTAGCGTGCGTTAGAGGATTCGAACCCCCGGCCTTTTGGTCCGTAGCCAAACGCTCTATCCAGCTGAGCTAAACGCACATCCTTGTGAAGTTCTTATCTCGTGTCCCTCACAACAATGAGTATTCTACTCTATACTGGAGCATTTGTCAACACTTTTTTTGAATTTTTTATTTTTTTCTTTTGATTCGCAAAATTATAACAATTTACAACTATTCTGTAATGATATCAGTACACAGGTACACCAAAATACCATCGCAGTCCTGTTTTCATTAATTCCGCCGCAAAGCCTCGATCGGGCTCAGTTTTGCTGCTTTCTTCGCAGGATAAATTCCAAAGAATACTCCTACTGCACAGGAAAACAAAGTCGCCGCCATAATTGTACTCAGGCTGATTCCCGGAGTGATGGACATTCCCATACTGCTGCTTATGATTGAACAGATCACATATCCGCCAATCACACCCAGAACAATTCCTATCACCCCTCCAATCACCGTCAAAATTGCCGCCTCTGCCAGAAACTGCATCATAATAGAAGAGGTTTTCGCTCCCAGTGACTTACGGATACCAATCTCTCTGGTACGTTCTGTTACGGAAACCAGCATAATATTCATAACGCCGATACCGCCAACCAGAAGGGAAATTCCCGCCACAAAGGAGATAAAAGCAGTCACCATATCCAGCATCTGATTCATAGAGCTCATAATATCCTGAAAGCTCTGTACCTGAAAGTAATCTTTTCCTGCACACTGATGTCTTTTTTCCATCAGTTTTACCACTTTGTCAGCAACATCCTGACTGTTTAAGCTCTTATCTGCCTGCATTGTTACTGAGAAAAAGTAATCGGATACACCGGTGAATTCATTCATTGTAGTATAGGGAACATTAATAGTCACCGGCATTCCCTCATAAGTATAACTGACAAAGGTTCCATTTTCTTTCTGGGTTGTCACCCCGCAGATACGAAGACTTTTGGTCAGTCCATAACAATTGACATCTACAGTCATTCCAACCACATCATCTGTGCCAAAGAGTCTTTTTGCATCTGCATCGGAAAGCACACAGACATTTTTTGCTTCCTGGACTTCATTTTCCCCGAAATATACTCCATGCTTCATGGTGGCATTATTTAACAGCTTTGCATCCGGTCCCTCACCCGTCAGCATAAGAGAAAAATTTCCCTTACCTGTGGTAGTTTCTCCACTGAATGAATCCGAAACATTTACTCCTTCTATACCGTCTACCGCCCGGATTGCTTCCACATCATCCGCAGTGATCCACTCCTCATCTGTCTGTGCCTCATCGCTGACACTGATGGCAATCTGCCCGCCGCCGATATCATCAATTTCACTGTTCATCTGGTTCTTGGTTCCTTCACCCACAGATACAATGGCAATTACAGAAGCAATGCCAATGATAATGCCAAGCATAGTCAGAAAAGAACGTCCCTTATTTGCCATAATGTTATGGACTGCCATCTTGATATATTCATACAGATTACTCATCGGCATCCTCTCCTGTCTGTTCAGGAACTGCCTGTACTTCCATTCCCTCTGTGTAATCACCCAGATCTGCGATTACTTCTTCTCCTTCTTTGATTCCGTCCGTAATTTCCACATAATCCTCTGAGCTGATTCCTGTGGTAATATTTCTCTTTGTCACCAGTCCATCTTCTATCACATAGCAGAAGGAGCCTTCTTTTCCGATATTGACCACTTCCACAGGAAGAGTCACCACATTTTTCGCAGAAGCCGCATAAATCTTAACCTTTGCATCTACTCCCAGGAAAATATCTTCATCCGGATCATCAATGCTTACTGTCGCTGAAATGATCGGCGTTCCTTTTTCATTCTGCACCGCAATATGACTCATTTTTGTTACAGTACCCTGATAAGTATTATCCCCCAAGGTAATCTCAACAGACTGCCCCTCTTTCACTGTATTGTAATCATATTTAGAGAGAGTCACATCCACACTTGCCTTGTCTGTATTCTCAATAGTAAACAGTTCCATCCCCTGAGTAACTGCTGCTCCCTGCTTAATATCTGCCTTGGATATGATTCCGTTAAATTCCGCGGTGATTCCTTTCTTTCCTTCCTTCACCAGCTCCTCGACTGATTTTGCGTCCAGTTCGGAAAGATTATCTGTTACTTTCAGTTTCTCTTTTTCTTCTTTTGTCAGGCTTGTGGAATCTGCCTCTGCGATAGCTTTCTCAGAAGCCAGATCTGACTGAAGCTCTGCAAGTTCATCGCTTGCTGTCTCAAGTGCACTTTCCAGAGCAGAAGTATCCGCAGTTACTGTCCCGCCATCACTTCCACTGTAATCATATCCGTAGGAGGAAGAATCTTCCCCATCGCTGTCATCTGCATCTGAACCGTCTGAAATTCCCCATGAGTAATCTGCACTGCTTTCTGTGAAATCAGAAAGTACCGGCATTTTCGGTGTCTGCTGCTTAAGATCATTATAAGTCTGCTGTGCCTGCTGCATTGCGAGCTGTGCCTGTGTTCTTGCAGCCTCCGCATTATCCAGAGCCTGTGTATTCTCATCTGAAGGGTCTGCCTGCCATGTTGCAAATGCCATCTGATATGTGGTGTCTGCCTGATTATAATCGCTTTGTGCCTGATTATACTGTGCATTCAGATCTGAGAGCTGCTGCTGGTACTGCGGAAGAGTCTCCGTCTTGTATGTATAAAGTGCGGCCTGATATTTACTCTGGATTTCCTCCTGTTTCTTTGCCTCTGCCTGGGCTTTTGCCTGAGCTTCCTGCTGCTGTGCCTGAGCCTGGGCTGCTGCCTGTGCGGACGCCTGAGCTGCCGCTTCACGCTGTGCCGCTGCTGCAGCCGCTGAGATCTGTGATTTCAGAGACGAGACATAAGCCTTTTTATCCTTTATTTTCTTCTCAAGCTCCTGAACATTCTTTTTGGCATCCTTCTGCTTCTTCTCTGCTTTGTCAGATTTATTTCTTGTATCTTTTGTATCGTACTTTGTTGATTTCAGATTCAGTTCTGCTTTCCGATTATCTTTCTCCAGATCCTCTGTATTAAACTCGATCAGTTTTGTTCCCTTTTTCACCACATCTCCCTGGGCAAAAGAAACCGTTTTCAGCTCTGCATTTACAGGAGAATAATAGGTCTTCTCCTCTTCACTTCCCACTGTTCCTGTAGCATCTACAATTTCCTCAACATCACCCTTCTCTGCAATTACCACCTGAACCTGCGGGATCTGATTTTCTGTGGAATTCCTCTGACCTGCTACTGTAACTCCGCCGGCAACAACGAGAACAGCTGCTGCTCCAATAATAATTTTCTTTTTACTTTTCTTTTTTTTCATAATATTTGTCTCCTTGTAACCGGGTTTATGCATCCAGCTGATTTTTTATATATTCTTCTTTCCCATAGTTTTTATTGATAAAATCTGACTCTATCTTTCCATCCATAATTCTGACTACACGCCTTGCCTGAGCAGCAATCCCATTATCATGTGTGATCAATATGACCGTTTTTCCCTGCTCGTGCATACTTTTAAGAATCTGAAGAATCTCCTTACTGGATGCAGAATCCAGATTTCCTGTAGGTTCATCTGCCAGGATCACCGGTGGCTGGGCCGCGATTGCTCTTGCAATAGCCACCCTCTGCTGCTGTCCTCCTGACATTTCATTTGGTCTGTGATCCATACGTTTCTCAAGCCCTACCATGGTCAGTGACTCTACTGCCAGCTTATGTCTCGTTTTTCTGTCTACCCCTCTGTAAACCAGCGGTAGTTCCACATTTTCAATTGCAGTCAGATTTGAGATCAGATTAAATCCCTGAAAAATAAATCCGATCTCCCGGTTTCTGACTTCTGAGAGTTCATTGTCTTCCATTGTGGACACATCAGTTCCATTCAGAAAATATTCGCCGGATGTAGGCACATCCAGACAACCCAGCATATTCATAAATGTAGACTTTCCTGAACCTGACTGTCCGATAATAGCAACAAACTCACCCTTATTAATTTCCAGATTAATATGATCCAGCGCCCGTACTTCATTCTCGCCGGGATTATATATTTTACACAAATCTTTTACTCTGATCAGCGCTTCCTCCATCTTTCCCTCCCGTCTATTAAATATCCTGCTCCAATCCAGATCTTACAGAATCGCAACCTGTCTTTCGTAAGATATCAGAAATACCTTTTACAATCATAACCTCACTTATATGTTAAAAGGGCAGCGCTTCAGTTTTCCAAAAGCTCTGCCCTTATCTGCGGAATCTGCAAGTCTCTGTTATCAGAAACGATACAGCTTCCACGATTTCTTCATATTTTTATTCCGCATCTGCCTGACTTTTTATGCTTCCAGCAGAAATGCCTTATATGCTTTCTTAGCTTCGTAAATATCTGCCTTACTTGTCACTTCCCATGGTGCATGCATACTGAGCACTGCCACACCGCTGTCAATGACTTCCATTCCATAAAGTGCTGCGATATAAGCGATTGTTCCGCCTCCGCCTATATCAACTTTACCAAGCTCAGCTGTCTGGAATGCAACTTCATGGCTGTCAAAAATATTTCTGACTCTTGCCACATATTCTGCATTTGCATCATTCGAGCCGGATTTACCTCTTGCTCCGGTAAATTTATTTAATACGATACCTCTTCCAAGATAAGCTGCATTCTTTTTCTCAAATGCCTCCCCATAAGCCGGATCATAGCCTGCACTTACATCAGAGGAAAGCATACTGGAATTCTTCAGAGTTCTTCTCAATCTCAGATCACTGTAGCATCCCATTGCATCCAGAAGTTCAGCCACTGCGTTCTCAAAGAAACGTGACTGCATACCGGTTGCACCTACGCTTCCAATCTCTTCTTTATCAGTAAACAGACAGCAGGAAGTGTGTTTCGGGGTGTCCATCCCAAGCATTGCAAGCAGAGAAGTATATGCGCACACTCTGTCATCCTGTCCATAAGCAGCGATCATACTTCTGTCCAGACCACACTCTCTTGCCTTTCCTGCCGGTACGATCTCCAGCTCTGCAGAAAGAAAATCTTCCTCTTCCATATCATACTTCTCTTTAAGGATATTCAGTACATTCTGTTTTACTGCCTCTTTCTTCTTATCATCTTCCAGGGCTTTCAGTGGTCTGCTGCCGATCAGGATGTCCAGATTCTCTCCCTCAATCACTTCTGCCGCTTTTTTCTGCATCTGCTTTCCTGCAAGATGGATCAGAAGGTCTGTGATATATACGATCGGATCATCCTCATCCTCACCGATATTTACTTCTGCTGTACTTCCGTCTTTCTTTACCACTACGCCATGGATTGCCAGGGGAAGAGTCACCCACTGGTATTTCTTAACACCACCATAATAATGGGTATCCAGATATGCAAGATCCGTATCCTCATATAATGGATTCTGTTTGACATCAAGACGTGGAGAATCAATGTGTGCTCCCAGAATATTCATTCCCTCAGAAATATCATCCTGTCCGATATGAAACAGTGCAATGATCTTCTTCATTCCGACTGTATAAACTTTATCTCCTGCTTTCAGTTTCTCACCCTTCGCAGTCTTCTCTTCCAGAGATTCATAACCTGCTGCCCGTGCTTCTCTGATGATCTGCGTCACACATTCACGCTCTGTTTTTCCCACATTAAGAAAATTGCGATACGCTTTTGCAACCTGCTCCAGTTCTTTTTCTTCTGCTTCTGTATAAGAAAGCCATGCATTTCTACGTTCCATTTACTGTTCCGCCTTTCTTTATGACTGTCATTCATAGTATTGCTTTGATAACGGTAACTATTCATCAGTTCGCTATTATGTAATGATATTGAACAATTACCTGTTTTTCATTATAAAACATCCTCTGAAAATTTTCCATATGATTAATATTTATTTGTCAGTGGACATTATGATTCATTTCCGCTATAGTTGATGGCAGGTTAATGTTTCTCCTCTCAAATTCATTATTTGCGAGGATTATTATAAAAATATCTGCAATACCAGGAGGTTCTGTCATGAAAAATTCAGAGGAACTGCGTCAGCAGCTTCGTTCCATAAACCGCAAAAGTTATCCGGCATATAAAGGGCTAAAAGGTCTGTATCATTTTGGAAATTATATTCTGTCCATCGACCATGTGCAGGGAGATCCTTTTGCTTCTCCCTCTCATATCAGCATTCAGATTTCACACAGAGATGCCGGATTTCCCGTCGAATATTATAAAGATACACTTACCGGGACTACTCTTTGCGACTATCTTACACGTCAGTTTGAAAAACAGGTCAGTCAGTACAGCTTTCGTGCAAAAGGCTCTGGCAAAAGCGGCCTGCTCACTGTCAGTCATTGTGGTCAGGAGATTCTTTCCCGGACAGCCTGTGAAATAACAGAAAAAGGCATAACCGCCCGCTTTTTTGTGGGCTTCCCTGCTAATGGCCGCACGATCAATGCCACTGAACTGGAGAAAATCCTTTTTGATTTTTTGCCTGTATGCATTCAAAAATCCTTTTTCTACTCCAGCCTTAATGCAAAGGAATTACAGAATTATATAGAGCTTGCAGAGGATCAGGAATTTATCCGTCAGACGCTGCCCGTAAAAAATCTCTGCGCATTCATAGCCGACGGCTCCATCCTCCCAAGAGAAAGCGGTATTTCCTCCCGCCCTATGAAAGCTTCCGTTCCCTTTACTTCTCCGGACAGTCTGCGCATTTCCATAAATCTTCCCCATAAAGGAAAAATCACAGGCATGGGGATTCCAAAGGGAATCACTCTGATCGTAGGCGGTGGATATCATGGCAAATCCACGCTTCTGAATGCACTTGAACTTGGTGTATACAATCATATCCCCGGAGATGGACGTGAATACGTGATCACAGATGCAACTGCTGTCAAACTGCGTTCAGAAGATGGCCGTTTTATCAAGGATGTGGATATTTCCATGTTTATAAATGATCTTCCAAACAAGAAAGATACCCGCTGTTTCTCTACACTGGATGCCAGTGGAAGCACTTCACAGGCAGCCGGTATCGCAGAAAGCATAGAAGCCGGAAGCCACCTTTTTCTTCTTGACGAAGACACCTCCGCAACTAACTTCATGGTTCGTGATGCTTTCATGCAGCAGGTTATCCAGCGTGAGAAAGAGCCGATCACTCCATTTCTGGAGCGTGCAGAGGATCTTTATAAAAAAGCAGGGATTTCTACAATTCTTGTTGCCGGAAGTTCCGGGGCATTCTTTCATATTGCAGATACAATTATCCAGATGGACAATTACGTTCCAAAAGATATTACAGCTTCTGTCAAAAAATTATGCAGCCAATATCCTCTGCCTGCTGTTTCAGTTACTGATTTTCAGCTTCCGCACAGCCAACGCATTATGAGCAGACCTGCCGAATCTTCTAAGCGCCTCAGACATAACAGTCGTGGAAATCATTCCGATTCCGGTGCCGCAAAACCTGAGCGCCTGAAAACCAGAATCTCCGGAACAGATGGCTTCTCTCTCGGCAGACAGGAGATTGATCTCCGCTATACAGAACAGCTTATTGACGCAGAACAGACCGCTGCCTTAGGTCTCCTGCTGAAATATGCAGTTGAACATCTGGCAGACGGCAGACGTACCCTGCCTGAGATTGTGCAGTTTCTCTGGAAAAATCTCTCTTTACATGGTCTGTCCTTCTTTACGGAGAATCAAAAAATTTCCTGTGGTTACGCTACTCCCCGTATTCAGGAAATTTATGCCTGTCTTAATCGTTACAGAGGTTTATAAGAAAGAATCCTGCTTCAGTGACATAATAAAATCACCGCTTCTCCGTCGATCTTGTCGGCTAAGCGGTGATTCACGTTCATTTTACACTTTTTAGGGAAAGGAAAGATTTTCTCTTAAGGTACGTCATTTCCTTAAGATGTAAATATCATAACCTATAAATGTGAGAGAAATTTGTCTAATTTCTAATATAATTATAAAATTTATAAAAAAACTGCAAAAATTTGTTACTGTTCACTCCGTTCTCAGCAACACAAAAGTTTTACACTTTTAGAAATTTTGTAGGAATCAGTTGCATCTCCCTTTCAATCCGTTATAATATTAGATGTATGTAACTATTTAATAATCAAAGAAATCTCTGCGGAACAGTTATCTGATATAGAGCTGCATAACACAACAAAGGTTAGTACACCGTTTTCGAAATAACTATATCACTCACTTGTCTGCGAATCCGATTGCACAGGTATAAAAGCCTCAGCGTAGCCCGTACGCCTGCGTTTTTATACCTGCACACTCGAATCCGCATCTTACGCGATAGGTATAGTTATTTACGAAACGATGTACCAGGAAAGAGGAAAATAAATGTTTAGAAAAATAGATAAAACCAGTACATTCAACGATGTTCTGAAACAAATTATCGAAAATATCCAAAACGGAGAATTACAACCCGGCGATGCACTTCCTGCTGAACGTATTCTGGCAGAAGAATTCGGAATCTCCAGACCAGCATTACGAGAAGTCCTAAAGGCTCTTTCCCTGCTCGGGATTACTGTCAGCGTACATGGCGGTGCCAATTATATTGCAACTGATCTTCACAGCTGTCTTACTGAACCTCTGTCTATCATATTTCAAATGTACAACAGCAAAATTCAGGATGCATTGCAGCTTCGAGGCGCACTGGAAAGCAAAGCTGCTTTTCTCGCTGCCCAAAACTGTACACCGCTGGATGCTGCTGAACTCCAGCTTATCATTGCCAGACTGGACAGCACTCAGGATGAAAAAATCCGCGGTGATCTGGATCGTGATCTGCATCTGAAAATTGCTCAGATTTCTGACAATCCATTAATACTGAGTGTCTTAAATGCCTCTGCACAGATTACCGAAAATATGATCGTTGGAATACGTTCCTATCTTATGCAGAAAAATAACGATGCACCGGAGATTGATTCCCAGCACACTCGGCTTGTTCAGGCAATAACCAATAATGATGCACCTCTTGCAGAAAAAGTTATGAACGAACATATGCATACTATAGAATATCTCCTGAATGAAATTACGTCTGACAACCTCACAATTTCTGATAACGTTCAACAACCATAAATTATCCTGATCATGTTATCAAAAATTATATGTCAGCCCCACTTATCAGACCTATGGCAATCCTCTAAAATCATACTTTATCTGGAGAATTGCCATATCTGCTTTACAATCATTCTGTTTCTTCACTGAAAATCTCGCACATCAGCCTTGCACCTGTTTTAAATCCCATGGCAAAACTTTCTTCCAGCTCCTGTGGATATATTTCCATATGTTTATTCATCAGTTCATCCAGTTCTTCAGCAAGCTCATCTGTCAGTTGAACTCTCAATTTCTGATAGTACTGGTATGCCTTCTCTTTTTTCTCTTTACATAAATCATCATGCATTACTGACATTTCATTTTTTTCTCTATTGTCATTATCCATATACATACCATACAGTTTCCGAATCACATTTTCCATATATTTACCCAGTCTCTCTGAAAATATTTATTTACTGCATTCTAGAGCGTGTCTGAAAAAGGCTTTCTGCAAGATGTGCGTCACAATTTGTGGGATATTTTGCCCGGATGAGGGCGCCGTAGCGGGCTACGGCAACTGAATTCGGGTGAAATATCCCGCAAAGTGGGGCGTGCAGATTGCGGGAATGATTTTTCAGACACACTCTAATGTTACAAGTATTCCCCACATATTCATAACTCACTCATACTATCGCATCAAATTAATTCTTACAACAGTCTCGCAGGATAACCTTTCTATTTCAAAGCGAAGAAAAGTAATACTAATATGTATTATAAAATTGTGTTATATCAATGTCAATCCTGTGTAACTATACTTTATATCATAACAGTGATTACGGAGATCAAAATTATAGCAATCCTCGTAAATAATGCATTTAAGACAGTTCAGCAGAGTGCGAAAGACAAGGAAGATATCTGCAGGCGTGCTGACGCACGGCAAAGATATCTGACGCAGGATTTCACACTCTGATGGGCTGGATTAAGATGCATTATTTCAGAGGATTGCTATAGAATAAGCAATATCAATTATGATAACCATTCACTAATAAATGTTTATACAGGAGGGATAATCATGCCAAACGACTTTATTGTCCGGCCAAAATGTACAGATAAAAAAGAAGACAGATCAATCACCATGACCATTCGCCTTGAACGTGAACTGCAAGAACAATATGATGACTTGTCTGCCAAAAGCGGACGCTCAAGAAATGAATTAATGTGCATGGCACTCCGCTATGCACTTGATAATCTGAAATTTATCGAATAAATTATATGTATATGCGGAAAAAAGTCCCTGAAAATATCTGAATAAATGAATGATTATTTAAGTATTGTATGAAATAATGTTATAATTGACGAACTAATACTCATAGATATACAATTACTTCAATAACAGCAATAAATTATCTGACATTATTTACCATATTACTTTATACAGGGAGGTTTTTTTATGCATTCATTATCAGATTCTACTCAGGGATACACTTACACCATTAAATGGATGTTCGGACTGCCGGAAGTTATGAAATCCATGCACGATATGAATATTCATGAAGGTAGCACGATTCGTGTTCTCCGCAAATTCCACGATTCTCTTATAATTTCTTCTGCAAACCGAAAGATTGTTCTTGGAAATGAAGTTGCAGACAGAATACAGGTATAGTGCTTTATATTTAAATGTGGCGAAATTTACAAGACAAAGGCCGGATAAATGCTGTAACATTCAGCATTTATCCGGCTTATTCTTATCTTTGTTCTATCAGTCGTCAGTTTTCCGTCTTAATAATTGTTCTCTGAATTATAAGAAGAAAGAGACGCAGATAAGGTATACAACTGTAAACATTGTGGTGAACCTCACATGACTAAAGTCACATGCTTCCAGACGCTTTAGGCGTCAGACTG